>ERZ840096.400-NODE-400-length-66993-cov-9.091189_pt1 | contig 66993 bp, 49 predicted proteins | sample MGYA00519878_ERZ840096 | MGnify/ENA primary metagenome ERZ840096 (study PRJEB31850, sample SAMEA3708865) | human gut metagenome | biome: human gut; feature: human-associated habitat; material: faeces | place: China | collected 2014 ...
TAATAATATATAATATATAACAATTTAAAACAACTTTGAAATATAAGGGCTATATACCCCTTAGAAAAAAACTGAGGAACTGAGGAACTGAGGAACTGAGTCAATGATAGAGACTTAGAATCTTACTCTTGATACTGTTGAATATGTGCTTGTATTAAAAGTTAAGTATCAGATTATCAGATAAATAAAACACTTGACCCCCTGAAATAAGGGGTCAAGTGTTTATTGTGATACCCATACGTCGTGAAACACGACGTATGGGTATGAAAAAGAATTTCGTTACATTGAACTTTCAAATCGTAACTTGATGAGATCTGGCTGATTTACATCTCAACCACTACTTCATGCTTGCCTTCAGAGCAAGGAATGATGGTGCCTGAGATAGGAGAGCCATCCACTGTAATCTGCTTCACGCCCTTCTGGTTTCCGCTAGGATTCTTTACTGTGATATGGTATTCGCCACCACGGAACTTGCGGGTTACCTCATACTCCTTAGCGGTGCTTGGGAGACAAGGATCGATGAGCAAACCTTCATAATCTGGCTTGATGCCGAGGATGAATTCTGATACTGTATACCACATCCATGCCGCTGTACCGGTGAGCCAGGAGTTCTTTCCTTCGCCCGGTTTGGCTGCATCCTTACCGGCTACCATCTGGCAGTTTACGTAAGGTTCTACCTTGTGAAGTGTCTGATATTTTTCCTCTACATAGCTAGGCAGAATCTTGGTATAATGGCTCCAGGCATCGTTGCCTCGGCCGGCTACAGTCTCTCCGATGATGACCCAAGGATTGTTGTGGCAGAAGATACCGGCGTTCTCCTTGTAGCCTTCAGGATAAGAAGAAATCTCACCCATTTCTACATGATAGGTAGTGTAGGCTGGGTTGTTCAGCACCATTCCGTGCTCGCATTCCAGTCGTTTCTTGCTGCTGTCCAGTGCTTTATCGCAGAGTCCTTCTTCCAGACCGATACCAGCCATCGTACACCAGCCCTGGCTCTCGATGAAGATTTTGCCTTCCTCGTTCTCATCACTACCAATCTTGTTGCCGAAGAAATCGTAAGCGCGGAGGAACCATTCACCGTCCCATCCATGCTGCTTCACAGCCTCGTTCATCTCATCTACAGCCTGCTGCATGCGCTCGGCTTCTGTCAAATAATCTTCCTCTGCAAGACCGGCTATTTCGCCCTCCTTGCTTTCCATAGCTTCCTTGGCAAGCTGCTTGCACAGAGCCACATAATCCTTGCCGGTAACCACGAACAGACCGGCTATCATCAGACTCTCTGCCTTGCTTCCTTCGCCCTTGTTTTCGGTGGTCTGGAAACTCTCGTTAGGGTCCCAGGAGAAGCAGTTCAGGTTCAGACAGTCGTTCCAGTCAGCTCTTCCGATGAGTGGCAACTTGTGCGGACCCAGGTTGTTGATAACATGGTTCATCGAAATCTTGAGGTGCTCGAAGAGGCTTACTTCTGTGCCCGGCTGGTTGTCGAAAGGTATCTGCTCAGCGAGGATAGAGAAGTCGCCCGTCTCCTTGATATAGGCTACGGTACCGAAGATGAGCCAGCATGGGTCGTCGTTGAAACCGCCACCGATATCGTTGTTGCCGCGTTTGGTGAGCGGCTGATACTGGTGATAGCAGCCGCCGTCAGGGAACTGGGTGCTGGCGATGTCGATGATGCGCTGGCGGGCACGGGTAGGTATCTGATGAACGAAACCTACGAGGTCCTGGTTGGAATCGCGGAAGCCCATGCCTCGACCGATGCCGCTCTCGAAGAAACTTGCCGAACGCGACATACAGAAGGTGATCATGCACTGATACTGGTTCCAGATGTTCACCATGCGGTCTAACTTGTCGTTGCCGCTCTTCACGGTGAAGATGTTCAGCAGGTTATCCCAGTACTGGTTGAGTTCTGCGAAGGCAGCATCCACCTTTTCGGTGGTATCAAACTTGGCGATAAGCTGATGAGCTTTCTCCTTGTTGATTACCTTCTTGGCGCTGAACTTCTTGTCCTGCTCGTTCTCCACATATCCCAAAAGGAAGATGAGGTCGCGGCTCTCGCCTGGCTGCAGGGTAACCTCGATATAATGAGATGCGATAGGGCTCCAGCCGTGGGCAAAACTGTTGCGTGGCTTGCCTTCCATCACAGCCTCAGGCTCGGCAAACTCGTTGTAGAGTCCGATGAAGCTCTCGCGGTCGGTATCGTAGCCCTGAATCTCGGTGTTCACTGTATAGAAAGCGTAGTGGTTGCGGCGCTCACGATATTCGGTCTTGTGATAGATGGTAGAACCCTCTACCTCCACCTCGCCCGTAGAGAAGTTGCGCTGGAAGTTCTCCATGTCGGTAGCAGCATTCCAGAGGCACCACTCTGCAAAGGAGAACACCTTGAGGGTCTTCACCTCCTCAGTTTGGTTCTTCAGCGTCATCTTCTGCACCTCAGCCCATGTATGGAGGGGTACGAAGAAGAGCACACTCGCCTCTACGCCGTTCTTGCTGCCCGTGATGCGGGTGTAGTTCATGCCGTGGCGGCACTCGTAGCTGTCGAGCGGTGTCTTGCAAGGTTTCCATCCCGGGTTCCATACGGTATCGCCATCTTTGATATAGAAATAGCGACCGCCGTTATCCATCGGCACACCATTGTAGCGATAACGGGTGATGCGACGGAACTTGGCATCCTTGTAGAAGGAATAACCACCTGCTGTGTTTGAGATGAGCGAGAAGAAATCCTCGTTACCCAAATAATTGATCCAAGGCCATGGGGTCTTGGGATCAGTAATCACGTATTCGCGATTGGCGTCATCAAAATGACCATACTTTTTTTCTGCCATTGTTTTTTTAATGTTTATTTCTAGGTAAAATATATTATTTTCGTGCAAAGATAGTAAAAAGTTTCAGTTTCGGGGTTAGAAAACAGTTTTTTTTTGTATTTTTGCAATGAAAAGTTTGATGATTATCATCATTCTATTAACATTTTATACAGTTGGCTTATGAAAAGAAACATTTTATCACTTCTGATAGCCCTCTTTGCAACGATGCAGGTAGCGGCTCAGACATACGACAACTTGTGGAAGCAAGCTGAAATCAATGCTCAGAAGGACCAGCCTAAGAGTGAAATCGCGGTGATGAAGAAAATCATCGCCAAGGCTTCGGCTGCCAAAGATTACGGGCAGCTGCTGGCGGCTGAGACAAGACAGATGACACTCTGGAATGAGATTTCGGCTGACTCGCTGATGCCTAACGTGAAGCGGATGGAAGCAGAGGTGCTGAAGGTGAACGACCCCGCATTGAAGGCGGTGAGATATGCCGTGCTGGGTAAGGTGTACTGTGATATGAACGAAAAGAAAAGCCAGGAGTTCTTCAAGAAGGCCTTGGAACAGCCTGAACTTCTTGCCCGGCATACATCTGCAGAGTATGTTCCATTGACGCAGAAGGGCGTGGATGGCAGTTCCTTCAACAACGATCTGCTGCATCTCATCGGATTCGAGGCAGATAGCAAGGAGGCGTATCTGCAGCTGTACACCTATTATAATAAGGTGGGAAATAGGGGTGCGGCTTGTCTCTGTGCCTACAAACTCATCGAGAAATACCGCCAGGATGATGTGAGAGAGGTGAAGAAATCGAAGTATCTGCAGACCATCGACTCGCTCATCCAGGTTTATCAGGATATTCCGGAGGCAGGCGAACTTGCCGTGGAGCATTTCCGCTTCATGGTAGGTGCTACCGATGCCAAACCGCTGGATAAGCTCAACTATATCAACTATGCGCTGAGCCGCTGGGGTGGATGGTCGAGAATGAACGAACTGAGAAATGCGCAGAAGCGACTCACCGAACCGATGTTCCGGGTGAAGGATATGCCGCAGGTATTGCGACCTGGGGAGAAGACGTGGGTACAGCTGAATGTGCGCAATCTCCAGAACCTGAAAATCAGCATTTCCCGCCTCAATATTACGGCAGATAACGATTATAATGCGCAGGATGAGGCTACCTATAAGATGCTCCTGAAGAAGACTACGAAGCTGCATCAGAAGGATTTCAGCCGCAACTACTACGGTCGGCCGGATTATGAAACGGTGAAGGATTCCATCGAAATCGGTGGCAATCTGCCGCTGGGTGCCTATCTGATGGAGGTGACTTCGGATAATACGGGCATCGCTCCGCAGCGAGAACTCTTCTATGTCAGCAATTTGGCGGTGATGATCCAGCAGTTGCCGGATGATAAGCATCGCTATGTAGTGGTGAATGCTACCGATGGACAGCCTATCGCTGGGGCGAAGATAGAACTCTATGACCAGCGGTATGATTTCAAGACGAAGAAGGACAAGCGGCTGGTTCATGCCCGGTTGACGACCGATGAGAATGGCGAGGCTTACTTCAAGAATGTGGATGGAGAGGTATTGATTTCTACCAACAATGACAAATTTACGCCAGCCAAGTACATCTATCTCAGCCGTACCCGCTATTATGAGAAGAAGGATAATGAGACTAAATATCAGGTTTATACCGACCGTGCTCTCTATCGCCCAGGACAGAAGGTGCATGCCTCAGCCATTTCCTATACTGTCAAGAAGGGGTTGGATGCCAGCGTGCCAGGAAAGAGTATGGAACTGAAGTTTGTCCTGAGTGATGCCAACTGGAAGCAGGTGGCAGAACAGAAGGTTACGACCGATGAATATGGTACGGCTTCGGTAGATTTCGAACTCCCGAAGGAGGGAAAGACAGGACAGTATTCCATCTCCGTGAATGGTACAGCAAGCGAATATTTCAGAGTTGAGGAGTACAAGCGTCCAACCTTCGAGATTACCTTCCCGAAGGTGAATGAGAAATATAACTGGGGCGACACCGTGGTGGTGAAAGCTTCAGCAAAGACCTATGCCGGTATACCTGTGCAGGGTGCCAAGGTGGAGTATCAGGTGACCCGCAGAAACCAACTCTGGTGGTGGGGCGCAGGATCTGCCGGACAGTTGGTGAAAACTGACAGTTGCGTGACTCGTGAGGACGGAACCTTCGACGTCGAGATTCCGCTGGAGGCTTCCTTGTCAGGAAAAGACGAGGCTGATATGAGCGATTTCATGCGCCAAGCCCGTTTCTTCAACTTCGAGGTCTCAGCCATCGTTACCGACATCAGTGGTGAGAGCCATGAGGGCGTGATGAGTCTGCCTCTGGGCACCAAGCCAACCATCCTCACGGTGAATCTTCCTAAGCGTATCGAAACAGACAGTCTGAAGACGGTGACCTTCGCTTACCGCAATGCCAGTGGTATGCCGATTTCTAGTAGGTTAAAATATCGAATTGATAAGGGCGAATGGAAGGATGCCGAGGCGAATGCACCGGTTTCTATCAAGGAATATGCATCTTCTGCCTCTTCTTCCCTCGTTTGGAAATCTGGCGTTCATCAGTTGGAGGCAATCTGCGGAACAGATACCCTGCAGCAGAAGTTCACGCTCTTCAGCATGAAGGATACCCATCCGGTGGAGCCAACTACCGAATGGTATTATCAGACGGCGAAGACCTTCCCTCGTGATGGCAAGCCGGTCTATATCCAGGTGGGCTCTTCGGAGAACGGAGCGCACATCGTATATTCCATCATCGCCGGCAACAAACTGCTGGAGAAAGGTGCCTGGGAGTTGGGCGACAGTATCGTGACTCTGCCTTTCACCTACAAGGAGGAATATGCGTCGGGCATCGTACTGAACTATAGTTTCGTGAAGCAAGGCAAGTGCTATACCCGAATGATGAGCATCGCCCGTCCTTTGCCTGAGAAGAAACTGAATATCGCCTGGAAGACCTTCCGCAACCGTCTGACCCCTGGTCAGAAGGAGGAGTGGACGCTGAGGATTACCACCCCTGACGGCAAGCCAGCCAAGGCGCAGCTGATGAGCGTACTCTATGACAAGTCGCTCGACCAGATAGCCCCGCATTTCTGGAATTTCTCCCTGGGCTTCTATCAGAGTTTGCCAGACTGCTACTGGGAGGACAACCTCACTTTCCGTTCATTATACTTGAATGGCGTTTATCCTACCAAATATTATGACGAGAGGGGACTGGATGTGGATAAGTTTGATGGCAAATACTTTAGTTATTATGCTTATATGCAAGCGGTGGAGCTAAGCAAGTTGGAACGTTCTTCCGGTAGAACCGTTGAGGCTGTTCGTATAAAGAAAGACGAGCTGGTTAAGGAAGAAGCGAAAGTCATAAGGATTCGTGGCTCTAAGATGACCCGTGTTGCAGCGGCTGCTCCATCTGCCAACAAGGTTTTTGATGTAGTAGAGGAGATGCCGCAGTTTGCCGGCGGTTCTGGCTCAGATGCAGAACAGTTCCTCGACCAGGTGCAGGTGCGCGAGAACCTGAACGAGACTGCCTTCTTCTATCCTGCCTTGGAGAGTGACAACAATGGCAACGTAGCCATCAGATTTACCCTGCCGGAGAGCGTGACTACCTGGAAGTTCATGGGATTGGCTCATGACAAGGAAATGCGCAACGGATTGCTGGTGGATGAGGCTGTGGCTCAGAAAACCGTGATGGTGCAGCCTAACATGCCTCGCTTCCTGCGTGAGGGCGATAAGAGCACCATCGTGGTGAAACTCTTCAATACTTCCGACAAGAAGGTGAGCGGCAACGCCCGTATGCAGATTCTCGACCCGGAGACCAACAAGGTGGTTTGGCAGAAGACGCAGAATTACAGCATCGATGCCGAGGGCTCTGCTACCATCTCCTTTGATGTCCAGGGACTGAAAGAAGGCGTATATATTAATAAGGTGGTGGCTGCCGGTAATGGCTACAGCGATGGTGAACAGCACTATCTGCCGGTTTTGAGCAACCGTGAACTCGTGGTGAACACCCTGCCTATCACCCTGCATCAGAAGGGTGAGCAGAACTTCGACCTGAGCAAACTCTTCCTGAACAAGGAGGGCAAGCAGGCGAAGGGCACTGAAGATGCCAAGGTAACCATCGAGTACACCAACAATCCTAGTTGGCTGATGGTGAAGGCGCTGCCAGCCATCAGCAATCCTACCGAGGAGGATGCACTCTCCTTGATGGCTGCCATCTATGCCAACACCCTCAGCCGCCATATCCAGAAGACCTTGAACGTGAATGCCAAGGACATCGACGATGCTTCGGGCTTGGCATCGGCTTCTGATACCTTGCAAAAGAAGGTGAACAAGTATGTCGCTCTCCTGAAGAAACTCCAAAACAAGGATGGTTCCTTCTCTTGGTGGAAGGGCATGAGCGGTAGCAGATATATGACCACGGCTGTGGCAGAGATGATGGTTCGTCTCAATGCCATCGTGGGCAGACAATCCTCTACCGCAAGTATGCTTTCGGGAGCAATCGACTATCTGCGTCAGCAAACGGCTCGTGAGGTGAAGGCGATGAAGGAGGATGAGGCAAAGGCTGCGCAGAAAGCCGCTCGCAATGGCAAGAAGGGCGAGGCTTACCAGGCTACGCCAAGCGAGATGGCTTTGCATTATCTCTATATTGTCGCAATGGATGGGACTTGTGTGAAACTCAAAGCTCCTGCTTTGAATGACATGGATTATCTCCTCGGAAAACTGAAGAAGATGACGGGTTCGTTGACCATCTATGGCAAGGCGAAGGCTGCTGTGATACTCGCCCTAAACTACGATTACAAGACGGCTGCCGACTACTTGAAGAGCATGGAGGAATATTCCGTCTATCGTGAGGATATGGGCAGATATTATGATACTCGCAAGGCGTACTATAGTTGGAGAAACTATAAGATTCCAACGGAGGTGGCTGCTATCGAGGCTCTGCAGGCTTTGGATGCTCAGTCTATAGCTGCTATTTCATCAGCATCTTCTGCTATTAGCAAACAGCAGACCATCGAGGAGATGCAGCGCTGGCTCCTGATGTCGAAGCGCACCCAGGTTTGGGATACGCCGGTGAACACTGTGGATGCTGTTTACGCCTTTATGAAGGGCAATGAGAGCAACTGGAATCAGAAGGCTGAAAATGCCGTTCTGAAACTGGATGGCAAGCTGCTGCCGATGCCGCAGGATTCCACCACCTTGGGTTATGTGAAGACCGAAAAGACGGGCAAGGCATCTAAGCTGAGTATCGACAAGAAGAGCGAGTATACCAGCTGGGGTGCTGTCTATGCAGAGTTTAAGCAGCCTGTCAGCGAAATCGGTTCTATGGAGTCGGGCATCAAGGTGCGCCGTGTCATCGTTCCTGCCGAATCTGAGAGCAAGGGCAAGGCGCAGGCGAAGGTAGGCGAGAAGGTGAAGGTAACGCTCATCATCACCGCCGACCGCGACTATGACTTTGTGCAGATTACGGATAAGCGTGCGGCATGTCTGGAACCGGTTAACCAGAAGAGCGGTTATCAGTGGGGCATAGGCTGCTATGTTTCTCCAAGAGATCATGCAACAAATTTCTATTTCGATCGTTTATCTAAAGGTAAGCACATCGTAGAAATGGAGTATTACGTGGATAGAAAGGGCGACTATCAGAGCGGAACTTGCACCGCTGAGTGTACCTACAGTCCGGAATTTTGTGGTCGCACAGAGACTTATGAATTGAAAGTTAATAATTGATAGTTAAAAGTTTATAGATTGATAATTTAAAATAGAATAGTATGAAACGGATGAATATATGGATGCTCTCAGCGCTGTTGGCGCTGCCTGCATCAGCACAGAAGATTACAACCCAGCACGAGGTGGTAGACTGCGGACAGGTGGTGTTCCGCAAGCCTGTAACTGCCGAATTCGTGCTGAAGAATGACGGGCACAAGCCTTTGGTTATCAACAATGTGTTGAAAAGCTGCGGTTGTACGGAGGTAGATTATCCGAAGACGAGCATAGCTGCCGGCGAAAGTTTCGTCATCAAGGCGGTATACGATGCCAAGCAGATGGGTTCTTTCACCAAGCAGGTTTGCCTCTATACCAATGCGGATGAAGAGCCGTTCATCCTCTCTATGAGGGGAAAGGTAGTGGGTAGCGTAGTAGATTTCGCTGGTTCTTACGATGAGATGCTGGGTGTCATCAAGAGTGATGCCCAGGAGGTGGAGTTTGATGACGTGAACCGTGGTGACCGTCCGGTTCAGCGCATCCATATCTTCAATCCTACCGACGAATTACTGGAGCCGGTAGTGATGCATCTGCCATCCTATCTTCATGCTTTCGTATCGCCTTCCAAGGTAGCTCCGCGTCATTCTGCCGAAATCAGTTTCGTGCTGGATTCCAAGAAACTGCGTGACCTGGGCTTGAACCAGACATCGGTTTATCTCGGTGAGCGTCCTGGCGATAAGATTGCGCCTGAGAAGGAAATCGTGGTATCAGCCGTTCTTCTTCCTGGTTTCGAGAACATGACTCCAGCCAAGAAGGTACTGGCTCCGAAGTTAGAGATGTCTGCCACCGATCTCAATCTGGGTAGTTTCAATGGAAAGAAGAAGCTGAAGGGTGAGATTCTGATTACCAATAAGGGTAAGTCGGAACTGGATATCCGAAGCATGCAGATGTTTACGATGGGCTTGCAGGTGAACCTGAAGAAGAGTAAGATTCAGCCAGGAGAGACCGTTAAGATGAAGGTGACGGCTGTGGCTGCCGACTTGAAGAAATCGCGCGTCAGACACCCTCGTATCCTCATGATTACGAATGATCCTGACCATGCTAAGGTGGTGGTGAAGATTAATGTACAATGATTTAAAAACGAATATCGTGCAGATAGAAATAGATAACGGCAGTGGGTTCTGCTTTGGCGTAACCACTGCCATCAAGAAAGCTGAAGAGGAGTTGGCTAAGGGCGGTAAACTTTACTGCCTGGGCGATATTGTGCATAACGGTATGGAGGTGGAGCGCCTGCATGAAGCGGGACTCATCACGATAGACCATGAGCAGATGGAGGAACTGCAGGGCGTAAAGGTCTTGCTCCGTGCTCATGGTGAACCGCCTGAAACTTATGCCCTTGCCGAGCGAAACAACATCGAAATCATCGATGCTACCTGTCCTGTGGTGCTCCAGTTGCAGCGCCGCATCAAGAAGCAGTATGTCAACAATCCGGAGGCGCAGATCGTGATTTTCGGCAAGAATGGGCATGCTGAGGTGCTCGGACTGGTGGGGCAGACGGAGAGTCATGCCATCGTGGTAGAGAAGTTTGAGGATGTGAAGCAGCTGAAGGCAACCGGTCAGCTGGATTTCTCTAAAGATATCTATCTTTACTCCCAGACTACCAAGAGTCTCGATGAGTTCCACCGCATCATCGAATACTGCCAGGAGCATATTGTTGAGGGTGCTGTCTTCAAGAGTTTCGATACCATCTGCCGTCAGGTGGCTAACCGCATGCCTAACATCGCTGCCTTTGCCAGCAAGCATGATGTCATCCTCTTTGTGAGTGGCAGAAAGAGTTCGAACGGTAAGGTGCTTTTCAAGGAATGCAAGAGCGTGAATGCCAACAGCTACCAGATAGAAAGTGCCGACGAGATAGATATGAACTGGTTCAAGGATGTGGAAACGGTAGGTATCTGTGGCGCTACCAGTACGCCGAAGTGGCTGATGGAAGAGTGCAAGGATAAGATTATCAAGGAAAGTTCGGCTCTCTTGTTGTAAGATTTAATGCGTTGATTGTTAGTTAGTTAACTAACCCTTGCTACCGCGTTTTGCGGTAACAAGGGTATAGGATAGTTTTATCGTTGGTAGAAAAACTTAATATGCTGGTTATTAATTAGTTAACCCATTTGACGCTGTGTTTTACAGCGTCAAGTGGGTTTATCTTTTATAAACTGTCTGAAAATAAAACAGGTGATAAATCTTCTCCCGAAGACCTATCACCTTCAAAAAACAGTAATTAACTCAAAATTTATAATCTATATCATTACTACCTTGTTAATATGATTGCAAAGATACTAAATTGAAGTTTTTTTTCCAAATCTTTTTCATCGAATAAAATAAATTTATCGGTAAAAATAGTATATTTAACGTATTTTTGCATAAATAACCCGGCAGTCTCTTTTCTGTAGCTTATTCTGCTATTGCCTTTTGATATTGTTCCATCAGCCATGCCTTCTGTTCAGGAATGGTCATGTTGCTGTTGTCGAGCGTGATGGCATCATCAGCCTTTCTGAGTGGGGAAGTCTCGCGGTGGGTATCGATATAGTCGCGCTCCTCTACATTCTTCAGAATCGCATCGAAGTCGGCTGGCATTCCTTTCTCCTTCAGTTCATCGAAACGGCGCTGTGCTCTCACCTGTGAGCTGGCTGTAACGAAAATCTTCAGTTCGGCATTAGGGAACACGGTGGTACCGATATCGCGACCATCCATCACGATACCCTTGTCTTCGCCCATCTTCTGCTGCTGTTCTACCAGTGCCTCTCTGACGAAAGGAACGGCGGCAATCGGACTAACGTGGTTGGAAACCTCTAACGAACGGATTTCCTTTTCTACCAGTTCGCCGTTCAGATAGCAGTCCGGGCGACCGGTTGTTTCATTAAACTTGAATGAGATGCTGATGTTCTTCATCTCCTTCTGTAGTTCTTCAGTCTTTACGGCTCCATCTGCTTCGAAGAGCTGATGACGCAGCGCATAGAGAGTTACCGAGCGGTACATGGCGCCCGTATCTACATAAACATAACCTATTTCCTTGGCAAGATCCTTTGCCATCGTACTCTTACCGCAAGAAGAGTATCCGTCTATTGCTATTGTTATTTTCTTCATAATTTCGAACTAACTTTAATGTATAATTTATAATGTACAATTTATAATCTGTAACTTACGTTCAGCATGAGGCTGCTGCTACTGACGTGATATTTGCCGTAGGCAACGTTCAGATGGAAGCGCTCCAGGTTAATACCGCCACCCACAGAGAAACCGGCTCCATGACTGCTTTCCTCATCTTCTGAGGTGCTGATTTTCATCTCGCTGGCTCTCCGGAAGTTGTAGCCGGCACCTATCCACAGGCTTTCTGAAAGCAGAATGTCGGCACCTACTACGGCATGATCACGAAGACTGCTGTCCCAATGGTTCAGGTTGACCAGTGTGGCTGATACCCTGAACGGTGCGTTGGCGAAGCGTTTCGTAACACCCAACTGCAGGTCGATAGGCATCTTCTCGTATTCATTATCGTAGGCTTTCAGCTGTCCACCCAGATTCTTTGCCACGCAAGAAACCGACCATTCCGTTTCCGGGTCGTAATAGTTGATACCCAGATCCACTCCCACAGCGATAGAATTGTAATCGCCAATATACGAAGTGATGAATTTGGCGGCAATACCACCTGCGAATTTCTCACCGAGCATATAAGAGAAGTAACCCGCAACGGCAATGTCCTTTGCCGAGAACTCACCCATCTGGATGTTGTTCTCATCCGTCTCTTTCATCTTGCCGTAGTCAACAAGCTGAGCCGAAACAGCCCACGAAGCCTTGTCGTTGACAGTACGGTTGAAACTAGCCGAGGCAGTATTTACCCCCGACATATAGTTCATATAATTGAGATTGACCGTCTTGTCGTTTACTGATGACAGGAGAGCCGGATTATGGAATATGAGTGCCTCATCATCTTCTATCAAGGTGATGTTGTCGCCACCCAGAGCAGCTGCGTGAGCACTCACCGGCAAGCGAAGGAAATTATACTCCGTTTGGCTCTCTTGAGCATCAATAATTGTCGCAAAAAGCGTCAATATAGCGGAAATTACATATTTTTTCATTTAAATTTTCTAATTCTTTGGCAAAGATACTGCTTTTTTCAATAATAAGAAGTAATTTTGCAATGTTTTCGTAGGAAATAACGATTTTAAACGGTTTTTATTGTGGAAATTAAGAAATCAAATAGCGCACAACTGGAAGATAAGCGGGTTACATTTTTCCTGCTGGGGTTGCTGCTGGCTTTTACTTTCATCTTCGTAGGACTCCAATATCAGAGAGGTCCGCAGGGAGATGATGACTTGTCTGAATCGATGGAAGATCTTTCACAGGATCTGGAAATGTCGGCTCGACCCGACCAGAAAGATATGGTGAGTGCAGAGGCTGTTTCGGCTCCTGCTTCTAAGTCAATTACCCAGGAAGTGAAGGCTGCCGAGCAACAGACTCAGAAGGCACCGCAGAAAATCAGTTCTACAACCAGCGAACTGGTTATCGGCGACGGCTCGGGTGTAGTGGATGGAGCAGAGGTGAAGGAAGCGGTTCCTGAAACTCCCATTGAGAATCCGGGAGCTGAGGCTCCTATCAAACTGACCGTCGTGCAGAAGATACCGCAGTTTCCTGGTGGCTGGTCTGCCTTCATGCAGTGGCTTACCAAGAACCTGAAGTACCCTGTAGCTGCCCAGAAAAGTAGGATTCAGGGAACCGTAGTGGTATCCTTTATCGTAAACAAGGATGGAAGTGTTGCCAATATCAAGGTAAGCACTTCGGTAGATCCATTGCTCGACAACGAGGCTTTGAGGGTGATGAAGATGATGCCGAAGTGGAAACCGGGCATCGATAAAGGCAAGGTCTGTCGCACGATGATTGCCATCCCGGTAGTGTTCCAGCTATAAATTATAAATTGTTCATTGTAAATTATACATTATAAATTATACATTATTATGAAGACAGCAGATGAAATTTTAAGCATGGTAAATGAGTTTCTGGCTAATTTGCCTTACGAAAGAAAGCCAAAGTCTCTTTATGAGCCTATCAGATACGTACTTTCTATGGGTGGCAAGCGTATTCGTCCTACGCTCATGCTTCTGGGCTACAATCTTTTCAAGGACAATCCTGAGAAGATTCTGATGAATGCCGTTGCCCTGGAAACTTATCATAACTATACTTTGCTGCATGATGACCTGATGGACAATGCTGATTTGCGTCGCGGTCATGAAACGGTTCATAAGAAATGGGATGCCAATACGGCAATCCTTTCGGGCGACAGCATGCTCGTTCTGGCTTATGAGCGTATGGCTCAATGTGATGAAAAGCATCTTGCCAAGGTGTTGAAACTCTTTACGACCACTGCCCTGGAAATTGGTGAAGGTCAGCAGTTTGATATGGAGTTTGAAAACCGTAACGATGTGAAGGAGGAGGAATATATCGAGATGATCCGCCTCAAGACCAGCGTACTCCTGGCTTGTGCCCTGAAGATGGGTGCTATCCTTGCCGATGCTTCTGATGAGGATGCAGAGAACCTGTATAAGTTTGGCGAGCAGATAGGATTGGCGTTCCAGTTGCAGGATGATTACCTCGATGTTTACGGCGATACCAAGGTGTTCGGTAAGGAGATTGGTGGCGATATCACATCTAACAAGAAGACGTATATGCTCATCAATGCCTTCAACCATGCCAACGACGCTCAGCGTGCAGAACTGCAGAAATGGGTGGATGCCAAGGATTTCGACCGCAAGGAGAAGGTGGCTGCCGTTACCCGTCTCTACAACGAGATAGGTATCGACAAAATGGCGCAGGATAAGATTGCTTATTATTTCGAGCAGAGCAAGAAGTATCTGGATGCCGTGAATGTGCCTGCTGAGCGTAAGGAGGAATTGGCTAAGTATGCTCAGAAAATGATGAAGCGACAGTACTAGTTGATAGTTAATAGTTTATAGTTGACAGTTGATAGGGCAATGTTCAAAGTAATAGATACACATACGCATTTCGATGCGGAGGAGTTTGATGAGGATAGGGCGGAGGCTTTCGCCCGTGCCAAGGAAGCGGGGGTAGGCAAGGTGTTCCTGCCTGCCATCGATGTGAAGACCACACACGCGGTCCTGGCATTGGCTAAGGAATATCCGGGCTATGCTTATCCGATGATTGGTCTGCATCCTGAAGAGGTGAAGGCTGACTGGAAGGAACAGCTGACTGAACTCCGGAAGATACTGGAGGAACATCGCATGACCGGTAATGCCAGGCAGGTGGGTGGTTCTCCTCAGTTTTCTGACTTGATCGCCATCGGAGAGGTAGGACTTGATTATTACTGGAGCCGTGAGTTCGAAAACGAGCAGCTCGAGGCTTTCGAGGAACAGGTAAAATGGTCGGTAGAAACCCAGCTCCCGCTGATGATTCATTGCCGCAAGGCGCAGAACGAGATGGTACATCTGCTCAGAAAGTATGAGAAAGAACTGCCGGGTGGCGTCTTCCATTGCTTTACGGGCAATCAGAAGGAAGCCGAAGAACTCCTCTCCTTCGATAAGTTTGTATTGGGCGTCGGTGGCGTATCTACTTTCAAGAGCAGCCATCTCAGAGAAGACCTGCCTGCTGTAGTTCCTCTGGATCGCATCGTTCTGGAGACCGACAGTCCGTATATGGCGCCTGTTCCTTATCGCGGAAAACGCAACGAAAGCGCTTTTGTGGTAGAAGTGATGAAGACGCTCGCCAAGGCTTATGGCATAAGCGAAGAGGAGTTTGCCCGACAGACCAACCTCAATGCAGAGCGGGTTTTTCCGCTATCCGTATCGCAAGTATAGGACGCAAGCGTTCAAAACTCCTTAAATAAACATAAAAAAACAATGAAAGTTATGGTATTTCGGAGGAAAAGCAATAATTTTGCACTTCGAAATTGTTGCAGCAGCATGTTGCGGCGATTAAGAAGAGTTCTTCGGAATATGGAAAGGTGCTCGAGTGGCTGAAGAGGCACGCCTGGAAAGCGTGTAACCGGCAAAACCGGTTCGGGGGTTCGAATCCCCCTCTTTCCGCTTTTATATATATAATAAGGTATATGAAGAAAAATACAGCTATTGCACGTTTTGCAATATTGGTTTTCACATGGATGTGTTCTCTGCCTATGATGGCTCAAGAAGAGAACATGGGATTTCATCAAGCTCTTAAGACAAAGTTTATCGAGGGTAATGCGGGATTTATGTCTCTCGTTGCCATCGCCCTCATCGTGGGTATGGCTTTCTGTATCGAGCGCATTATCTATCTGAGTCTCTCTGAAATCAACGCCAAGAAGTTGATGCAGGATATAGACCAGAAGGTGGCGGCGGGAGATGTGGAAGGGGCTAAGACGCTCTGCCGGAATACCCGCGGACCGGTGGCTTCTATCTGCTACCAGGGTTTGATGCATATCAGCGAGAGTCTTGATGACATCGAGCGCTCGGTGAGCGGATATGGTACCGTTCAGGCGGCTAATCTGGAGAAGGGATGCTCCTGGATCAAACTCTTTATCGCTATGGCGCCATCGCTCGGATTCCTCGGAACCGTGATCGGTATGGTCATGTCGTTCGACCAAATTCAGCAGGCGGGCGATATCAGTCCTACTATCGTTGCTTCGGGTATGAAAGTGGCGCTCATCACTACTATCTTCGGTATCATCGTAGCCCTCATCCTTCAGGTTTTCTATAACTACATCCTTTCTAAGGTGGAGCACCTGACAAGCCAGATGGAGGAGTCGGCGGTTACTTTAATGGATATTATTGCCAAGAATAAATAAACGAAGAGAGAAATGGTTAAATTTCAATTTTCAAAGCAGAAGACGAAGTCGGCCGAAAAGATATCGCAGCAGGTGTTCTATATCATGATAGGATTGGCTGTGCTGGTTTTCGGTCTGTTCTTTTTGGTAGGCTACGATTTGCCTTTCGAAGAGAACCCCGACTTTAATGCGCCTCTCTTTACCGATGTGCTCATCCTGCTGATGTGGCTCTTCCTGATAGGAGGTGTGGGACTGGCTGTCTTTTCCATGATCAGAGATTATCGCAGCAGCAAGTCGGAGGCTGTAGTGAATGGCATTCCCGTGCGTCGCATCTTCCGCATCACATGGATCGGAACTTTGGCAGTTTTGCTGCTTACCTTCTTTTTGGGCGGTTCTGCTCCGATGCTCATCAATGGCGAGAATTATGCCGACTGGCTCTGGCTCAAGCTTTCAGATATGTTTGTCATCACATCGCTCCTGATGCTAGTGGCAGGAATCGGTGCCGTCTGTTTCGGTGCCACACGTTATATTCGGAAGAAAAACTAAAGAGAGTGCTTTGGGCTCTCTATTCTATAAATAAGGATTAAATATGCTGATTAGAAGGAAGCAACACGAAACCCCGGGACTGAATACCACATCTACAGCCGACATCTCGTTCATGCTGTTGATATTCTTCCTTGTCACCACATCGATGGATGTGGATAAGGGACTGTTGCGCCAACTCCCTTCACATGAACCGCAGAAGAAGGAACAGCAGACGGTGGTAGACAAGGCTAACCTCATGGAGCTGCGCCTGACGGCTGGCGATACGCTTTTGGTCAACGGTAAGCCGATGCAGGTGAGCCAGCTCAAGGAAGAAACCATCCGCTTTGTACACCGCCTGGGCAAGAAACATCTCATCTCTATCGAGAGTGACCGCGATGCCGACTATAATCTCTATTTCCAGATGCAGAATCAGCTGATGGAAGCATATAGCCAGCTACGCAACGAAACAGCCCAGAAGAAATATCACAGGAATTATGCCCTCTTGAACAATGACCAGAAAGAACAGGTGCGCAACATCTGTCCGCAGCGCATCACAGAGTCGTATGCCAACGCAATGACTCAAACCGACCAGCGTGTTGATGCCAATGCTGAAGAAAAGCAAGGGGAAGAAAAATCGGCAGAAACAGCTACAGAACAGCAGAAAGGAGGTAAACAATGATGAATTTTCATAAGAAATCGCATGAAGTGCCAGGGTTGAATACATCTTCTCTGCCAGACCTGATTTTCTCCGTACTGTTCTTCTTTATGATTGTTACCCACATGCGCCAGGTTACCTTGAAGGTAGACTGCCGTTTGCCACAAGGCAAGGAACTCACCCGCCTGACCAAGAAATCGGCTGTGAGCCATATCTATATAGGTAAACCAACCAAAGAGATGCAGGCAAAGTATGGTACCGGTACCCAGATCCAGTTGAATGACAAGTTTGCTTCGGCTCCCGAAGTGATGGATTACATTTCGGCAGAAAAGAAACGTATGTCGCCGGAAAACCAGAAGCTGATGACCGTATCAATCAAAGCAGACCAGGAAACCAAGATGGGTGTGATAACCGACGTAAAGCAGGCTTTGCGCCAGGCAAAAGCATTAAAAATCAGTTATTCTGCCACAGAAAAAGGAAAATAATATTAATTTATCATTTTTTTCTCTTAAAAAATTGCTTTTATTAATTTTTTGTATTATCTTTGCAAGCAAATTATTAGTATTATGTCAAAACAAATTTTAGATTCATTAGATAGGCAGATTCTGAAGCTGATTTCTCAGGATGCCCGTATTCCATTTTTGGAAGTGGCACGCGCTTGCAATGTTAGCGGTGCTGCCATTCATCAGCGTGTAGCTAAACTTACAAATCTTGGTATCATCAAGGGTTCACAATTCATCATTGACCCAGAAAAGATAGGTTACGAAACTTGTGCCTATATGGGACTCTATTTGAGGGAGCCTGAGAAGTTTGACCAGGTTGTAGAGGAGTTGAAGAAGATTCCTGAGGTTGTAGAGTGCCACTATACTACAGGCAGCTTTGATATGTTTATCAAGATTTACGCGCTCAACAACCATCATCTCCTGGAAATCATCCATGATAAGTTGCAGCCACTGGGATTGTCTCGCAGCGAGACCATCATCTCTTTTAATGCATCTATCAACCGTCAGCTTTCTATGCAGGATCTCAAGAGTTTCAACGATGATGAAGAGGAAACTGATGAGGAGGCTGCAGCAGAGAAATAAGATATAAAAAAGAAAAAAAGCAGTAGCTCCCTGCGGGATTACTACTTTCTATAAAGGGTGAGGAATGTGAACGGTAAGCCGTTTTCATTCCTCATTTCTTTTTCTGTCACTTCCCATTCTGCCGGATTGATTTCCGGAAAGAAGGTATCGGCATGTTCAGGCTCCTTTTCTACGATTGTGAGATAAAGCTTGTCTGCAAAAGGCAAAGCCTGTTCATATATGCTGGCTCCTCCGATGATGAAACATTCATCTGAAGCTTCTTTGCTTCCAATCGCTTCTTTGCTTGCTGCCGCTTCTTTGCTTCCAACCTCTTCTTTCCTTGCTGCCAGCGCTTCTTCCAGAGAGCTGTATACTTCGCACCCTGTTATCTGCTCTTTTGTCTTCGAGATAACAATATTACGGCGGTTGGGCAAGGCTCCGTTCGGCAGCGACTCAAATGTCTTCCTGCCCATGATAATCGTATGTCCAGTTGTGAGCATACGAAATCGGGTCATGTCCGATGGGATGGCGTAGAGCAACCGGTTCTTGTACCCGATAGCTCTATGCACTTTTGATATACAGGCGATGATGCTAAGCATTTTTTATTTTAATGTTGAATGTTGAGTGTTGAATGTTGAATTATTCATTCTTGCTGTAAACTGTTAACTATAAACTATTAACTATAAACAGCTCTCCCGTCCCATGGCTACTCTTGATCTTCCACTCCTGCGGATAGAGGTTGTTGGCACGGTTGCCAATGTTCTTTTCCCAGCCTATCGGAACCTGTCTGTAGGTTACCAGAACATAACCCTTAGGCGTATCGGCAGGCAGATTCACAGCCTCCTTGCGAAGGTAGCTGATGGCATCTTCGTAGGATAACTCCACCTGTGGGAAGTGATCTTTGTTGAGAATCGTAGAGAGTGCGAGAGCCTGGTCGGGAATGAGACCCTTTCCCTTGTCTGTTCCCAGTTTCACACCTGCATGCAGCACCTTCAGGTTCTTTTCAGCCTGGTCGTAGATGTCTTTCCATCTGCCCGGAATGGCGTAAACCGTCTCGTTGCTTTCTGCAGGCATCCATTCCGTATCTGTCTTCAGCCAGCCGTCCGGAATCTCCAGTCCCTTTCCTTTAGCCACCTTCTTGTCTTTCTTCTTCTTATCCTTCCTGTTCTCCTTGGCAGAAGAACCTGCTTCCCATTCTCCCTCTTTCTTCAGAATGGCCATAAACAGACCTTCGCCTCGCGAAACGCCAGGAATGAACCGGTAAACAGGGAAGTCGCTGCCCGTGAGGTTGCGAGTGATGTTCCATGCGTCTTCTACACCCTCCAGTGCCATCACTTCAGCGCCAAGTTCTTCGCATATCCAGTCCACGTTTTCCTCATCTTCGTGCGCATTGAAGGTGCAGGTAGAGTAAATCAGGATACCGCCTGGCTTCAGACAATTCCAGATATCCGATACGATTTCGCGCTGCAGCTGCCAGCAGTTGTTCACATTCTGGGTACTCCATTCGCCGATAGCCCCCTCATCTTTGCGGAACATTCCTTCGCCGGAGCAGGGAACATCGGTAAGAATCACATCAAACTGCAACTTAGATTTCTTGTAATCGCGGGGATAGTTGTTGGTTACAATCATATCCGGATGGCCGAACTTCTGTACGTTTTCGGCTAGAATCTGCGAGCGGGTGCGCATCGGTTCGTTGCTGAAGAGCAGACTCCCTTCCGGCAAGGCAGCCCTTACGGCAGTTGACTTTCCGCCAGGGGCAGCACAGAGATCCAGCATCATCACCGGTTCTTTTACGTACTGTCGGATAGCCATATCAACAAACATGGATGAGGCTTCCTGTACATAATATAAGCCGGCATGCAGCAGCGGATCGAAGGTGAATCCGGGACGGGTAGAGAGATAACGTCCGGTTTCCGGACACCAGGGAATCGGTTCGCCATCAGCATCCTTGCATTTAAAAGGATTGATGCGGATACTGGTTGGTGCCTCCTCTTCAAGGATAGCATGCTCCAGACGCTGATACAGCTTTTCGCCCATCAGCGCCTGCGTATATGTTCTGAAATCTTCAGGTAATGTCTTCATTCTGTCTCTTTTTCTTTAATTTGTTTGCAAAAATAAGAAATTTTTCGTTTCTTTGCAACTAAATCGCGAAGAGATACGTCTAAGAAGCAGAAATTTTTCAAATAACAAGGTAAAAACAATAAAAAAATAATGATATGAAGAAAGCAATATTGGCATTAGCGCTCGTTATGAGCATCGGAGCCACCCAAGTGTCTTTGGCGTCTTCTGCTCCAAAACATCGTTATCATCCAACTACCCAACAGGTAGATTCAAAGGCTGCTCCTGCATCTGCCGCACAGTCATCTGCTTCGAAGGATAAAGACGACGAGGCGTTGGAGGCTTATTCTGATACAACCAGTACAGATTCGGCTAACTATGATGATTATGATGAGAATGATAATAGATCTGTTCATTCTAGATACAGTTTAGACAACTATGATGATCCGTTCGATTTCATCGGTTCGGTATTTGGTGGCGGAGCGCTGGCTGTTATGATCATCTTCTGTATCATCTTCGGTCTGCTGTTTGTCTTTGCTCCGCTGATCATCGTATTTCTGGTTATCAGATATCTGATTCGCCGCCACAACGACCGGATGAAACTGGCGGAAATGGCGATGGAGAAGGGCATCAATGTTCCGGAAAGCGACCGTCCGATAGACAAGCAGAGCGATGAATATCTCGTGAAGCGGGGATTGAGAAATGCCTTTCTGGGAGCCGGCTTATGCGCCATGTTTGCCTGGTGGGATGCTGATTTCCTGGCTGGCATCGGAGCCCTGGTCTTCTTCTATGGCATCGGTCAGACCGTTATCGGCTCGCTTCCTGCCATCAAGGACTGGTGGAAGAACCGTCACGGCGATCAGGGCACGGGATATAATGGAACTCCGGTCTAGCAGCCGACATTCAACATATCATGGCTTCTCATAGGAGGGAAAGTCACAAGGAAAAGAACAACAATTATTAGTTAATATATATAAGGTGGAAAAGTTATCCGATATCTCTCTCGTCACGAAGGTGGTGATGCTTCATGACCGCAAGTCGTTCGACCTGCTGGTCAGGAAGTATCAGTCACCCATTCGTGGGTTTTTCCTGCGGCAGACGCTGGGGGATGCGCAGCTGAGTGACGACTTGGCGCAGGATACCTTTGTCAAGGCATATACCCATCTGTCCGGTTTCAGGGGTACAGCCTCTTTCTCCACCTGGCTCTACCGCATCGCCTATAATGTATGGTATGATTATACCCGCAGTCATAAGGAGACGCAGGACATCGATACGCCAGCCGTTTCCGGTAAGAATGCACAGGGCGCCCATGCCGGATTGAAGATGGATTTGCTCAAGGCATTACAGATATTGAATGAAAATGAACGTACATGCATCACGCTGCAGCTGATGGATGGACTCTCTATAGATAAGATTGCAGAGGTGACGGGAATGGTGCAAGGCACCATCAAGTCGCATCTCTCTCGAGGAAAACAGAAACTTGCAAGTTACTTAAAACAGAATGGTTATGACCGATAAGATAAATGATAAGAAGTTGGAGAGCATGAAAGAGGAACCATTGAACCCTCAGGATGAAGAACTCTTGCAGATGTTCTTTGCCGATAGCCAGATGTCTGAGATTCCTGATGACGGATTCTCCGACAGGGTGATGCAGGCATTGCCGGCTTTACCCGAAACTGATACTGCGATGTCGCTGGTTAAGCGCCAGCGCCTGGAACATTTATGGACGGCAGTCTGTGTGGCAGCAGGCATCATCATAGCGGTGGTCTGTCAGGGATGGGAGCAGATACAGGGGTGGCTTTTCTCTATGAAGATAGATTTCCTCCTCTCCGGTTCGCGTGCGCTTACGCATGTGGCAGATTCCATCGCCCACTCTCAGAATCTCCTGATGGTGCTGGCTGGCATCGTTGTCCTCATCATGGTTTGGGGATATAATGAACTGGCTGATGCACGTCAGTAGGCTTCTTCCCTGATATCAATTGTATGAATGATCAACTCTTTCTATTAGCAGAATAGTTTTTAGTGCTAATAGAAAGAGTTTTTTATTACTATAAATATCATCTTTATGCTCTTGAAATCTCCGTTCATCGACGCTGAACGTACATTCAACGTCGCTGAACGTACATTCAACGTCGCTGAACGGACATTCAGCGTCGATGAACGAAGATTTAATGTTGCTGAATATAGAAAAACAAATAGGTGCTGCTACTTTTTCAGTAGAGCACCTATGCTTATGATATCGGTTTCTAAAACAATTTATAGGTAGTGCGGAGCACTTTGAACTCGGTTCGGCGGTTCAGCTGGTTGCTGATTTCCTGATGCTCCTTGCTCTGCTTCAGGATAAATTCTTCGTTGAGCACGTCGCCTTCCTTGAGCCAAGGATACTTCTCGGTGAGTTTCTTGCGCACATTCTTCGGCTTCTCCTTGCCGTAGCCCACAGGGGTGAGGCGCTCTTTCTCTATGCCGTGTTTTATCAGATAGTCTACTACCGATTGGGCGCGGCGCTGAGACAGATGCTTGTTATATTCGCTGTTTCCCTTGTAGTCGCAATGGGCGCTGAGTTCGATGGTAACGTGCGGGTTCTCTTTCAGCAGCGTTACCAGCTGGTCGAGGGCTGTTGTACTGGCTTCGGTAAGGGTTGCCTTGTCGAAATCGTAGAAGATGTTGTCGATGAGTACAGGGGCTGTGATGGAAGCCAGCGGGAACTGGAGCACGTATTCCTTACTCTCTTTAGCCGAATCAACCCGAAGTTCTTCCTTGTGGTTGAGGTAGCCTTTGCAGGATGCCATCACCAGGTAGTCGACCTGCGGATTGATAGGGAGGACAAACGAACCGTCGCCCTTGACGGATAGTTTCCTGTTCGTTCCGTCGTTGCCTACGATTCTCACCTCGGCGGCAGGCAGTTCATAACCGTCTTTCTCGTAAACCCATCCCTTCATTGTGGTAACAATCTCCGGATTCTCGAAGGAGTAGATATGATCGTAGCCTCTTCCGTCTTTTCTGTTAGAGCAGAAGAAACCCTGGTTGTGGAGACCCTCGAAAGTCATTCCGAAGTCATCGGCTTCTGTATTCAGCGGATAGCCGGGGTGGGTGAGTTCATATTTCCGGGTGATGGAATTTACTTTGGCGATATAGATGTCGAGTCCGCCCATTCCCACATGACCGTTGCTGCTGAAGTAGAAGTCGCCGTTAGGACGGAAGGTAGGGAACATCTCATCGCCTGGGCTGTTGATAGGTTCGCCCAGGTTCTCTACACCGCCCAGTCCGGCAGGAGTGATGCGCACTCGCCAGATGTCGAGACCGCCCTTTCCGCCCGGCATGTCTGATACGAAATAGAGCCATTCGCCATCAGGAGAGATGGCTGGATGGGCAAAACAACTGAGCGTATCTTTGCTGATTTCCAGATTTGTAGGCTTGCTCCAGGCTGCATCCGAGCGGTTGGAGGTTACTATCTGGGCTAAGCGGGGCGAAGTGGGATCGGTGGTACACTGGGTGAGGTACATCTGCTTGCCGTCTGGGGTAAAGCAGCATGCGCCCTCTTCGTAGTCGGTGTTGAGACCGGTTCCGATGGCTTCCGGCTTGCTCCATTTGCCTTTATCGTTCTTTTCAGAGAAGAAGATGTCGGCAGATTTCGTTCCCGTCACTCCGTTCAGGTCGCTGCCCTGGGCTTCGTTGCGGGTTGAGGTGAAATAGAGCTGACTGTTGTCATCGCTGAGGAACATAGGCGAATAGTCGTCTCTTCGGGAGTTGAAAACATCCATCCGCTTTACCTTGTACCGGCTTCCTTCTTTCTTCCAGACTGGGGCTTTTCGTGCCGATTCGAGTCCGTTCTTTACCAGCACGTTGTCGGGCATAGAATCGAGCAGGAATTCGAATTCCTTGGCTGCCTGTCTGTAACTTCCGTTCTTCAGGAGCAGACGGGCGTAAGCCAAGCGGTCGTTGAGGTCAGCCTGCTTGTATCGGATGGCATTGCTGTAGGCAGCCAATGCCTTCGGCGTACTGTTGATTTTATCATAGCAGCGTGCCATCTTCAGAGCCACCTTGCCCCGGGCAGCCCGCTCTTTCGCAGGTGTCTTGGTGTACACCTTTTTATATTGGGTTGCCGCATCGAAGTATTCGCCTAAAGAAAGATGCTTGTCTGCTTTCTTCAGGTTCTGTTCAATGCCGCAACTTATCAGAAAGAGGCAGCTGATTGCTGTTATGATTTGATAAAATCTTATTTGTTTCATACAGGAACAACTTAATTATTTTACTGAACTTTCGCAAGCAACTCTCCCACACGCCCTGAAAGGGCAGAAGCTCCTAGCCCAGGGCAACGCCCTGGGTATAGTAGCAATCTGCAAGGCGCCCTGTAAGGGCAAAAGCCTTATAAATTGCCTCGTTCTTTGAAGCTTTTGCCCTTACAGGGCGACAGGTTTGCGTCCATAATGACCCAGGGCGTTGCCCTGGGCTAGGAGCTTCTGCCCTTTCAGGGCGTGTGGAGCTTATATGTGAAACTTGAGTTATATCTTATTACATCTGCGAGAATGGCTGACGATATTGGCAGCCTGATTTCCAGTTGCTGCATCCATAGGCGGTCTTGCCCTTGATGATGACGCCCTTGCCGCAGAGCGGGCATGGCTTGCCTACCATTGGGTCGGCTGGAGCCTGAGGAGCAGAAACCGGCTGTGCTGCTGCATTCTGCGTATTTGCATTTTGTGCATCTACATTTTGTGCAGTAGCTTCATCCTTTTTCTTGGCTGGCATCTTCTTGGCTGGTGCTTTCTTGGCAGCCGGTTTCTTGGCAGCCGGTTTCTTCTTGAGGTCTTCCTCTGTCATGATGGTCACTCTCCGGTTGCTGTTGTCTGACAATACATCGATGACTATCTTGTTGATCTGTTCTTTCAGTCCGTTGATGAAGTCGGCAGGATCGTAGGTCTTGTGCTCGATGTCGCGGAGTTTCTTCTCCCAGATACCGGTCAGCTCGCAACTCTTCAGCAGTTCCTCATGGATGGTGTCAATGAGTTCGATGCCTGTCGGGGTTGCCATCAGATTCTTGCGCTGGCGACGGATGTAGTGGCGCTTGAAGAGGGTCTCGATGATGCCGGCACGGGAGGAAGGTCGGCCGATTCCGTTCTCCTTCAATGCAGCACGAAGTTCTTCGTCTTCTACGAATTTACCGGCTGTCTCCATCGCACGCAGCAGGGTTGCCTCGGTATAATACTTAGGTGGCGTGGTCCATTTCTCCGTCAGGGTAGGCTGATGATCTCCCGATTCGCCTTTTGTGAAGGATGGGAGGGTTCTTTCTTCTACAACTTCCTTCTTGGCACCGTTTCCTGAGTCTGCATTTCCGTTGGCGTTATCTGAAGCATCATCGTCATCAGCATTCTTTACATCCTTGGCATAGACTACTCGCCAGCCTGGTTCGAGAATCTCCTTACCGCTCACCTTGAACTCTATCTTCTCCGGTTTCGGTCCGTCTTCGTTGATGACTTCGCCCAAAACGGTGGTGGTGGAGAATTTACAGTCCGGATAGAACACGCTGATAAAGCGCTTGGCGATGAGATCATACACGTTTGCCTCCATATCGGTGAGTCCGGTTGGCGGAACACCGGTTGGGATAATGGCGTGGTGGTCGGTTACCTTACTGTTGTCGAAAACCTTCTTGCTCTTCGGCAATTTCTTGCTGATTGTTGCGAGCTGCTGGATGAGCGGGAGGTATTTCTGCTGACTCATGATCTTTGCCTGACTCACTCCGTTCAGAATCTGCGGACATTTCGGATAGATATCGTCGGTCAGGAACTGGGTATCTACACGAGGATAAGTGGTGTACTTCTTCTCGTAGAGACTCTGGATGAGCTTCAGCGTAATATCGGCTGAATAGGCAAACTTCTTGTTGCAATCCACCTGCAGCGAGGTGAGGTCGTAGAGATGAGGTGGCGCCTCGTTTCCCTTCTTCTTGCTTACATCGGTAACGGTGAAGGGTTTGCCGGCGATGGTACTGAATGCTTTCTCGCCTTCCTCTTTGCTGGTAAACTTGCCGCTGGTGGCGGTAAACTGGGTGTCGCGGTAGATGGTGGCGAGTACCCAGTAAGGTTCTGAAACGAAGTTGTCGATTTCCTTTTGGCGGTTCACGATGAGGGCAAGGGTAGGGGTCTGCACCCGGCCGATGCTGAGCACCTGTCGGTTCTGGCCGTATTTCAATGTGTAAAGTCGGGTGGCGTTCATACCGAGAATCCAGTCGCCGATGGCACGGGAAAGTCCGGCAAGATAGAGTGACTGATATTCCCCTTGGTCTTTCAGTTCCTGGAAGCCCTGCTTAATGGCTTCATCGGTCATGGATGAAATCCACAGTCTCTTGACCGGGCATTTCGCCTGTGCCTTCTGCATCACCCATCTCTGGATAAGCTCTCCTTCCTGTCCGGCGTCACCGCAGTTGATGATGCTGTCGGCAGCCTGCATCAGTTTCTCGATGGTAGCAAACTGCTTCTTGATGCCTTCATCGTTGATGAGCTTGATACCGAAACGCTGTGGAATCATCGGCAACGCCGCAAGGCTCCAATGCTTCCACATTGGAGTATAATCATCCGGTTCCTTCAGCTCACAAAGGTGGCCGAAAGTCCATGTTACTTGGTAACCATTACCTTCCATATAACCGTCGCGTGCCGTGGTAGCTCCGATGATTCGGGCGATATCCTTAGCCACACTCGGTTTCTCTGCTATACAAACTATCATTCTTTATTCTTATTTCTGTTTGCAAAGGTACAATAAAATAATGAGAAAGCCATCATTTCGCCTTCTTTTTCTCATGGCGGGGAATAAAAAAAGCCCCGTAAGGCTTGGGCACAATCTAGAACTTGTGCCTTGCCTTACAGGGCGTATTCATATAAATCTGTGAGATCTGTGAAATCTGTGGGAGATTATTCGTACTCCTGCCAGCTCTTAATCTGCAACTGATCCTGGCTCAATGTGCAGAATGCCTCGATGAAGGCGGAAGCCAGGCGGGCATTGGTGATCAGAGGAATGTTGTGGTCGATGGCGCCACGACGGATTCTGTAACCATTGGTGAGCTCACGCTTGGTGTGATTCTTAGGGATGTTGACGATGAGGTCGAACTTGTGGTCGGCAATCATCTGCATCACGTTAGGAAGATCCTTGTGCTCCTCATCAGGCCATCCTACGGCTGTAGCCTTCACGTTGTTGTCGTTGAGGAACTTCGCTGTACCGGCTGTAGCATAGATGGTGTAACCGTTCTTCACCAGCGCCTGGGCAGCATCGAGCAGAGAAGCCTTCTCCTTGGCACCACCGCTTGAAAGCATGATGCCCTTATCCTTTGAAGGAATCTTGTAGCCGGTGGCAATCAATGAGTTGAGCAATGCCTCCTCGAAAGTATCACCCATACAGCCTACCTCACCAGTAGAGCTCATATCTACACCCAAAACTGGGTCTGCGTTCTGCAAGCGGGCGAATGAGAACTGTGAAGCCTTCACACCCATGCGGTCGATATCGAAGGCAGACTTATCCGGTTTCTGATATGGAGCGTCGAGCATGATGCGTGTAGCAGTCTCGATGAAGTTGCGCTTCAATACCTTGCTCACGAATGGGAATGAACGGGATGCACGGAGGTTACACTCGATCACCTTCACATCGCGACCCTTAGCCAAGTACTGGATATTGAAAGGACCAGAGATGTTGAGCTCCTTGGCGATAGCACGTGAAATCTTCTTGATCTGACGGGCTGTAGCGAAGGAAATCTGCTGGGCAGGGAAGGTCATTGTTGCATCACCAGAGTGAACACCTGCATACTCTACGTGCTCTGAAATACCATACTCTACAATCTCACCGTTCTGGGCCACACCGTCGAACTCAATCTCGTTGGTCTCTGTCATGAACTGGGAGATAACTACCGGGTATTCCTTAGAAACCTCAGAAGCAGCCTCCAGGAAGCGACGCAACTCATCATCATCGTGGCAAACGTTCATGGCTGCACCGGAAAGAACGTAAGATGGACGAACGAGAACAGGATAGCCTACCTCGTCGATGAACTTCTGAACATCCTCCATTGATGTGAGGGCGCTCCACTTAGGCTGGTCGATGCCGAGCTTATCGAGCATGGCAGAGAACTTACCACGGTTCTCGGCACGGTCGATGTTGACAGGAGATGTACCCAGAATTGGCACAGACTGGCGATGGAGCTTCATAGCCAGGTTGTTTGGAATCTGACCACCTACAGAAACAATCACACCACGTGGTGACTCCAGGTCGATGACATCGAGTACACGCTCGAATGAAAGCTCATCGAAGTAGAGACGGTCGCACATATCGTAGTCGGTAGATACGGTCTCTGGGTTGTAGTTGATCATGATTGACTTGTAACCCAACTTGCGGGCTGTGTTGATGGCGTTTACTGAACACCAGTCGAACTCTACAGAAGAACCGATGCGGTAAGCACCAGAACCGAGAACGATGACAGACTTCTCGTTCTTGTAGTAGTTGATGTCGTAACCCTCTACGGCGTAAGTCATGTAGAGATAGTTGGTGAGGTCTGGATGCTCGCTAGCCACAGTAGGGATGCGCTTTACGGCAGGAAGAATGTTCAACTTCTTACGCTGGGCACGAACTGCCAGCACCTCCTTTTCCATGTTGGTGTTCTGAGTCTTCAATACGAAGCGGCCAATCTGGAAGTCAGAGAAGCCCAATACCTTAGCCTCGCGCAATACCTCGGCAGGGATCTCCTCCAGAGTATTATATTCAGAAAGCTTGTGCTTGTAATCTACGATATTCTTCATGCGCTCGATGAACCAAGGATCAATCTTGGTCAACTCCTCGATGCGTTCGATGGTGTAACCTTCCTCCAGAGCCTGGGCGATGGCGAAGATACGGAGGTCGGTAGGGTTAGAAAGTTCCTCATCCAGGTTATCAAACTTAGTGTGGTCGTTGCCTACGAAACCGTGCATTCCCTGACCAATCATACGGAGACCCTTCTGGAGCATTTCCTCGAATGAACGGCCGATAGACATGATTTCGCCTACAGACTTCATGGAAGAACCAATCTTGCGGCTTACACCGGCAAACTTGGTAAGGTCCCAACGAGGAATCTTGCAGATCATATAGTCGAGTGATGGAGCCACATAAGCTGAGTTAGGAGTACCCATCTCGCCAATCTGATCGAGCGTATAACCGAGGGCAATCTTGGCAGCAACGAAAGCGAGCGGATAACCGGTAGCCTTAGATGCGAGGGCTGAAGAACGGCTCAAGCGAGCATTGATCTCGATGATACGGTAGTCGTTGGTCTCTGCATTGAAAGCATACTGGATGTTGCACTCACCCACGATGTTGAGGTGACGGACGCACTTCACGGCGATGTCCTGCAACATCTTCACCTGCTCATCGGTAAGAGAACAGGTTGGAGCCACAACGATAGACTCACCTGTATGGATTCCGAGTGGGTCGAAGTTTTCCATAGAGGCAACGGTGAAGCAACGGTCGTTCGCATCACGGATGCACTCGAACTCAATCTCCTTCCATCCCTTCAGGCTCTCCTCAACGAGTACCTGAGGTGCGAAAGTGAAGGCAGATTCGGCAATCTCCTTAAACTCCTCTTCGGTCTTGCAGACACCGGAACCGAGACCTCCCAGCGCATAGGCAGAACGGATCATGATAGGGTAGCCGATGTTGCGTGCCGCAGCCACAGCCTCCTCCATGTTCTCGCAAGCGTGGCTTACAGGAACCTTGAGGTCAACCTTGTTGAGCTCCTTTACGAAGAGGTCGCGGTCTTCCGTGTTCATGATTGCCTCTACCGAAGTACCCAACACATCTACACCATACTCCTTGAGCACACCGTTGAGGTAAAGTTCTGTACCGACGTTCAAACCCGTCTGTCCACCCCAAGCCAGCATGATGCCGTCTGGGCGCTCCTTCTTGATAATTTCAGTTACAAAAAAAGGTGTCACCGGCAAGAAATAAACCTTGTCAGCAATACCTTCACTTGTCTGAATTGTAGCAACGTTTGGATTAATGAGGACGGAACTAATACCCTCCTCGCGCAAAGCCTTGAGAGCCTGCGAACCGGAATAGTCAAACTCACCTGCCTGGCCGATCTTCAAAGCACCGGAACCCAGAACGAGGACTTTCTTAAGCTGTTTCTTCATCATTAAATATAACTATAAGTTTGTTCTTTATATGTCTTGTTATTTATGTTTTTAGCAACTAAACTGTATTTGCGTTAGTTCACAAATGGTAGACACACTATTTCTAGATGCAAAGTTACGCTATTTATTTGATTATTCCAAATTTTCTGCAAATCTTTACAGTTAAATAACATCAATTATTATTATTTCTTCTCTAGAATGTCGTATTTTTGCAATTATTTTGTTACTTTTGCAGCGGCTTTTAGTCATGTAGAAAAAGAATAAAAATAGCAAACAAGATAAATATAACAACAATGAAAGTCGGATTATTCGTCCCTTGTTATGTGGATGCCCTTTACCCTGAAGCGGGTGTGGCTACATACAAGTTGCTTAAGCATTACGGACTAGACGTGGGTTATCCCGAAAAACAGACTTGCTGCGGCCAGCCAATGGCTAATGCCGGTTTTCAGTACAAGTCGGAGAAGGTCATAGAGACATTTGATGAACTGTTCAAGGATTACGATTATATCGTAGCTCCTTCTGCCTCATGTGCCGCTTACGTAAAGGTGTATTATCCTAAAATCCTTGAGGGTAAGCACGAGTGTATTTCCTCAAAGAAGATCATGGATGTTGTGGAGTTCCTTCACGATGTGCTGAAGGTGGATCATGTGCCGGGCAAGTTCCCGCATGTGGTGAGTGTACACAACAGTTGTCACGGTGTGCGCGAACTGGGATTGTCATCTCCTTCTGAGCGCCACATCAAGCCTTTCAACAAAATCATTGACTTATTAAATATGGTGGAAGGCATTACCATCCACGAACCGGAGCGCAAGGATGAGTGTTGCGGATTTGGCGGTATGTTCTCTATTGAGGAACCTGCCGTTTCTACCCGTATGGGCGAAGACAAGATCAAGCGCCACATGGCTACAGGTGCCGAGTATGTAACGGGTCCGGATTCTTCCTGCCTGATGCACATGGCGGGAATCGCCAAGAAAGAGAATATGCCGATCAAGTTTATTCATGTTGTTCAAATATTAGCTGCAGGACTATGAGTACAGAACATTCCAAGAGAGCTGCGAAGTTTACGCAGAATGTAGAGAAGACCACCTGGCACGATGCTACCTTCTGGTCTGTTCGTCAGAAGAGAGATAAGATGGCGCAGGAACTTCCTGAGTGGGAAGACCTCCGCGAGCATGCGTCTGAAATCAAGATGCACACGATTACCCATCTCGCCGATTACCTCGATATGTTTTCCAAGAATCTGGAGAGCCGCGGGGTAAAGGTTCACTGGGCAAAGGATGCACAGGAATTCAATGAGATTGTGCTCGGTATCCTGAAGGATCATAACGTGAAGAAGATGGTGAAGTCGAAGTCGATGCTCACCGAGGAGTGCGAGATGAATCCTTATCTGGAGCAGCACGGCATTGACGTGGTGGAGACCGACCTGGGTGAGCGCATCATTCAGCTTCTGGGTCAGAAGCCTAGCCATATCGTGATGCCTGCCATCCACCTGAAGCGTGAGGAGGTAGGAAAGATGTTCGAGGAGAAGGGTATCTCCAAGGAAATCGGCAACTATGATCCTACTTACCTGACCCGCTGTGCCCGTCATCATCTCCGCGACCAGTTTATGGAAGCCGGAGCAGGTATGACTGGCTGTAACTTCGGTGTGGCTGCTACCGGCGATTGCGTGGTTTGCACCAACGAGGGTAATGCGGATATGACCACTTCCATGCCTAAGCTCCATATCGTAGCGATGGGTATCGAGAAACTGGTTCCTGATTATAAGTCATTGGCTGTGTTCCAGCGCCTACTTTGCCGCTGCGGAACCGGTCAGCCTACCACCGCCTTCACTTCTCATTTCCGTCAGGCTCGTCCGGGTGCCGAGATGCATGTGGTATTGGTGGATAACGGCAGAAGCGACATTCTTGCTGATAAGGACCACTGGCAGACTTTGAAATGCATGCGTTGCGGTGCCTGCATGAATACCTGTCCGGTTTATCGTCGTTCAGGCGGTTACAGCTACACCTATTTCATTCCGGGTCCTGTAGGTGTGAACCTGGGTATGCTGAAGAATCCTCAGAAGTACAGCGATAATGTTTCGGCATGTACTTTGTGCTTGTCATGCGATAATGTCTGTCCTTCCAAGGTAGGACCGGGTTCTCAGATTTATGTCTGGCGCCAGAGTCTGGAGAAGTTGGGTAAGGCTGATCCTGTCAAGAAGGCGATGTCGAATGGTATGAAGTATCTCTTCGACCGTCCTGCGCTCTACACCACTGCCCTGAAGTTTGCTCCGCTTGTCAATCTGGTTCCTGAATGCTGTACGCACTTCAGCAATTGGAATGCCTGGGGCATCGGTCACGCCATGCCTGAGTTTGCAAAGAAGAGTTTCCATCAGCTTTGGAAAGAAGGAAAGGTGAAGTAGTGGGTCATCATAAAGTTCAAAGTTCAAATTTCAAAGTTCAATGAAGAAAGAAGATTTCCTGAACAAGTTGCGTAAGAATACGCACGTTCAATTCGATATGCCTGCCGTAGATGTGAAGGGTATCCAGTATGAGGATACGCTGAAACAGTTTATTGAGATGACGGAATCGGTAGGTGGCCATGTGATAGAGGCGAAGGAAGGTGAGAGTCTGGATGAGCTGGTGAAGAAGGCTTATCCGGAAGCCAAGGTCTTTGCTTCCAACCTGCCTGAGATTACGATTGCCCAGAAGAATCCTGATACCGTGGCTGAGGCCAACGACCTGAATGGTACTGATGTGGGTATTGTTCGTGGTGAAGTGGGTGTTGCCGAGAATGGTTGCATCTGGATTCCTCAGACCATGAAGGAGAAAGCGGTGCTTTTCATCTCGGAATACCTTGTGATATTCCTCGAAAAAGAGAAGATTGTGAACAATATGCATGAGGCTTATGCCCGTATTGAGATGGATCCGAAGTACAATTTCGGTATTTTCATCAGTGGTCCTTCCAAGACTGCCGATATCGAGCAGGCTCTGGTTATGGGTGCGCAAGCTGCTCGTGGTGTGACAGTTATACTCTTGTAAAAGGCAGAAATCCCGAAGCTCACTATCTTGTGAACTTCGGGATTTCTCTTTATACTGTCCATTCATAGGTGTCGTAAACCACGCCTCTTCCTCCATAACCTTCCTTGTGGGCTATGAGGCCTTCGTTGATCCAGGCTCCCTGCTGTTCCGTAGAACTGCCGAAGTCCAGATAGGGATAATCGGGGTAATCATGATACATAATCTGTTCGTAGATAGCCTCCATGGCTCCGAATTCCTTTCCCTCATCGTTGGTAGAACTATATTGTCCGTGTACCACTTGCTGGGTAATATAAAAGGTGAGGCCTCCTATAATATGCCCGTTGCGATAAGCATTGTATTGGATGATATTCTCGGGGAACCGGCTTTTCAGGAGTTCCATTTCCTGAAGCGTGTGTACCGGTTTGGCACCAAATCGCTTTTCCAGGTTCTCATTCAATACCTCCCAGAATTCCGACAGACTTGCATCTCTCACTACGGTCACTCCATTCTGATGAGCCTTCTTCAGACGGCGCAGGTGGTCTTTGCGCCAGCGCAATTTCTGCTGCATGAAGATGGTTGTGCCGATATTGCGGAGCGAAAGATAGGCCTTGCATTTCCAGAAGATGGCATAGAGATCTTCTTCTGAAGGATGGAGATGATAGATCCAGGGAATAGGACGATACTGTACCTTCTCGAAACCCTGAAGACGTAGATAGACATTCAATTCCTCAAAGAGTTGGCAGACATCTGAAATCGTGACGTGGATGTTCATGATCAGTCCGCCATAGGTGAGTCCGAAATGTGAGCAGAGGGTCTTGCCTACCTGATGGGCTGGCAGGATGGAATGAAGCTTTCCCTTCTTGAAGAATAGGAGAGAATAGTCCTTGAACCTATCGGAATGGTAATCCATATAGTTGCGGTAAAAGAGAAACGTAGCGTTTCGGGCTTTTGCCACATACTCATCCCATTGCTGGCGATATTCGGGGGTGTATTTGATGATTTCAAACATGATGTCTTGCATATCTGAGGTATTCGTCATATTCGCGTATGTAGTCTTCTTCCTTAAACTTTTGGGAAGCCAGAACCAGACACAATGAGCCGGAAGAGAAATCATCCAGTGTTCGCCAGATATTGACATCCACGAACAGTCCCTCCCAAGGGTGGTTGAGATGATAGGTCTTCTTCTGTTCTCCATTATCCAGTGTTACCGAAAAGGAACCGCTGGCTGCTATGATGAATTCCTGGCATTCCTTGTGAGCATGGCCACCGCGACTTTCTCCGCCCGGAACATCATAGGTCCAGTAGGTACGGGCAATGGCAAAGGGAATATGCGTTTCTCCCTCTGCCACTGTCAGGTTGCCTCTTGGGTCGAATATCTTGGGTAATGTGATAATTCTTCCTAATTCTTTCATGTCTTATTTCTTCATGTATGGGTCGGTTCCCAATACAGTCTTTGCCAGACGCTTTGCCTTGTCGCGAAGCTGGTTGAGGTCATCGCCCTTTTCGCCGTAGCAGAGTACGACGCCCATGCGGCGGCCCACGTGAGCCTCTGGCTTGCCGAAGATACGGATGCGGGTGTGGTCTTCCTTCAGGGCATCGAGCATGTTGTAGTTCAATGGCTCTGTGCTCTCTTCCGGTGAGAGGATGACGGCAGAACAGCCTACGTGCTCCAGGTGGATTCCGGCGATAGGCAAGCCCATCACGGCACGGAAGTGGAGCTCAAACTCGCTCAGATTGGTAGTGTGACCGAGAGTAACCATACCTGTATCGTGTGGACGAGGACTCAACTCTGAGAAGATGACTTCTCCCTGCTTGCTCAGGAAGAACTCTACGCCCCAGAGGCCGGCACCGGTCAAAGCCTTGGTCACTTCGCCTGCGATGTGCTCAGCCTTCTTCAAAGCCTCCTCAGGAATCTGGAATGGCTGCCAGCTCTCTCGGTAGTCACCGCCTTTCTGTACATGGCCGATAGGTGGACAGAAGAGGGTAGGACCGTCTTTCTGGGTGACGGTGAGCAGGGTGAACTCAGAATCGAAGTCAATAAATTCCTCGATGATTACTTCCTTCACGTCGCCACGACCTTCTTCCATTGCTTCCTTGTAAGCCTCCTTCAGTTCATCATCGTTGTGAACATAGCTCTGACCATGACCGCTTGAACTCATCAGAGGCTTCACTACGCATGGGAAACCGATTTCATCGGCAGCGTTCTTAAACTCCTCGAAGGTCTTGGCATAGAAGTACTTGGCGGTGCGCAGCCCCAGTTCCTTGGCGGCAAGGTCGCGGATGGCACGGCGGTTCATGGTGTAGTTTACGGCACGGGCAGAAGGCACAACCTGGATGCCCTCCTTCTCGAAGTCGAAGAGTCGCTCGGTGCGGATAGCTTCAATCTCAGGCACGATGATGTCTGGGTGATGTTTCTCTACCACTGCGGTCAATGCGTCGCCATCGAGCATCGAGAACACTTCTCGCTCGTCGGCTACCTGCATGGCTGGTGCATTGTCATACTTGTCGCAAGCGATGACGTACTGTCCTGCTCGCTTTGCGGCGATGGTAAATTCTTTGCCCAGTTCGCCTGAGCCCAAAAGCATAATCTTCTTCATTTATATGATGTTTAATGTTTTATGTCCCTAAAATTAATCACTAATAACAAATAATTAATCACTAATAATTAATCACTAAGTCCGAACTTCTTTCTGATAAATTCTGCGATAAACTTCTCTGTTTCTTCGATTCCCAGATGGCTGCTGTTGATGCAGAGGTCGTAGCTCTCGCTGTGTCCCCACTTCTTGCCTGTATAGTAATCGTAGTAAGAGGCGCGCTGCTCCTCATGGCTTTCGATGAACTTGCGAGCGGAGGCTCTGTCGATGTCCTTTCGCTTGCACACTGCCTTGATGCGGTCGTCGATATTGGCGGTGATGAAGATGTTGATCACGTTCTTGTAATCACGCAGCACATAGTCGGCGGTTCTGCCCACAAACACGCAGTTGCCCTTATCGGCAGCCTTTCTGATGGCGTCGCTCTGGAACTTGTACAGACCTTCCTGCGAGAAGTCGTTGTGATAGAAATTGTTATCGCTCAGGAAGGGCAGATGGGTATGGAAGAGAGACTTGAAGAATCCCTTCTGCTCATCGTTCTGCTCGAAGAATTTCTCAGAGAATCCACTCTCCTTGGCGGCAAGGTTCAGCAGCTCACGGTCGTAACATTTGCAACCGAAATCCTCCGCCAGTTTCTCGGCGATGATATGGCCGCCGCTACCTATCTGGCGACCCACGTTTATGATAATCTTATTCATAATTCATAATTTATAGTTTATAATTTATAGTTTACAGTTTATAGTTTACAGTTTATAGTTGAAAGTTTATAGGGCTTAGCAGTTAGCAAGATTGCTATAAACTATAAATTTCAAACTATTAACTGAATGAAAGCCCTATTAACTATAAACTATTAACTTTTAACTTTTCTTGGTGTTGTTTCTTCAACTTGTTCATGTACCATGACATTACGATGGCGGCGATGACTGCTGCTGAGAAGTCGGAGATAGGCATGCTGCACCATACACCGTCAATGCCCCATACCATCGGCAGGAAACCCAGGAGCGGCAGAAGGATGAGCAACTGTCTCGACAAGGAGAGGAAAATACTGATCTTCACTTTTCCGATACACTGGAAGAAGTTCGTGATGACCATCTGGAACCCGATGACCGGGAAGCAGAACATTACCACTCTGATTGCCTTAATGCCCAGGTCTATCAGATGCTTATCGGTAGTAAACATTCTCGCGCAGTAGTAAGGCAGGAACATCGCTATCAGCCAGCCCGTTACCATAATGGCGGTGGCAGCAATGATGCTCAGGTTCAATACGCGCATCAGTCGGTCCAGTTTTTGGGCTCCATAGTTGTATCCGGCTATAGGCTGCATTCCCTGGTTTACGCCTAATACGAACATGATGAACACCATCGCAATACCATTGGCTATTCCGTAGGCTCCCACGGAGAGGTCGCCTCCGAACCGCACCAGCTGGTTGTTGATGAAGATGACGATGATGCAGGCGCACACGTTCATCAGGAAAGGCGAAATGCCGATGGCAAGGATATTATCCACGAGTTTCTTCTTCAGTCTGTAGATGCCTTTCTTGAAGTGGAGCAGTTCACTCTTGTTGCTGAAGAGCTTGATTTGCCACATCAGCGCCATCAGCTGCGAAAGGATGGTGGCGATGGCGGCACCCTGTATTCCCCATTTGAAGACGAGGATGAAGAGGGCATCGAGTATCACATTCATCACCACCGTGAAGATGGTGGCGTACATCGCCTGCTTGGGCTTGCTCGCTGCTCGGAGCAGGGCGTTCATGCCGAAATACATGTGGCTCACCACATTGCCCAGCAGGATGATGACCATATACTCATGGGCATAGATGAGCGTCTGGTCGCTGGCTCCGAAGAATCTCAGGATAGGGTCGAGGAAGAGCAGACAGATGATGCTCAGTCCGATACCGATGATGAGATTCAGAGAAATCGTGTTACCCAGAATGTTTTGCGCTGTGGCATAGTCTTTTTGTCCCAACTTCACGCTGATGGCAGTAGACGCTCCTACGCCCACACCGGCTCCGAAAGCGGCGGTGAGGTTCATGAAGGGGAAGGTGATGGCGAGACCTGAGATGGCCATGGCTCCCACACCCTGACCGATGAATACTCGGTCAACGATGTTGTAGAGTGAGGCGGCGGTCATCGCAATCATAGCTGGCAAGGCATACTGAACGAGCAGCTTGCCCACCGGCTTCGTACCTAATTCTAATGTCGCTTGTTTATTTTCCATTTATATCTGTTTTTTCTTCATAGCCGCTCGCCCAGCTTCTTTCAGAATGCAATTGCAGCGGCTACTTGTCTGCAAAAGTACAAAAAATATCTGATACCTTATTATATATATGAGAAAAACTTGCATTTCATGATAAAAACTTCCCTTTTCCTTTGGTGTTTTCGTACAATTTCTGTACTTTTGCACTTCAGAATAAACAATTCAACTGATTAATAAATGCAATACAGAAATATTGCAGCAACAACAATAACAAACCGGACTACCGATATAATGATGAAAAAATTTTTGATGCTTTATGCATTCTTAATGACCGCTCTTTCTTTGTTTGCTCGCGAAGACAGGGTTAGCAATTTTGAGCAACTGATGCGGTTGCCCCGCATCGCCGAAACCGATATGGTGTCGTATCCTGGAGGCAAGTGTATGATGTATCGTCTTTATCTCAGAGACAAAGACCTCAGTCACACTCCCTTCTCGGTAAGTCGCCCGGCAGAATTCCTCTCTTCCCGTTCCATAGAGCGCAGAAAGAGGCAGAATCTGCCCATCGATGTTACCGATTTGCCTGTGGCTCCTGCTTATGAGCAGGCTGTAAGCGAGGCTGGCATCGAGATTGTGGGCAAGAGCAAGTGGAACAATACCCTGCTGGTCCGCATTCATAAGGAGAAGGAACTACGGAAACTGGATGATCTGGATTTCATCACACGGAAAATGAAGGTCTTCACTGCTCCCGATTCTGTCAGTCAGCGCATCAGAAGTAGCGTTCGCAGGGGATTGAACGATTGGACTGGTGGAGTAGGCGAATATGGTGCTGCCGATGCGCAGATCCAGTCGCTCAACGGCAAGCGGCTTCATGCTGCCGGACATCTGGGCAAGGGAATGATGATTGCTGTCTTCGACGGCGGATTCATGAATGTGGATAAGATTCCGGCGCTGCATAATATCAGATTGGCGGGCGTTAAGGACTTTGTGGTTCCTCAATCCAAGAATGTTTTCGCCGAGATGGAGCATGGAACGATGGTGCTTTCTACGATGGCTGCCAACGAACCCGAAAGATTCGTGGGGGTGGCGCCTGAGGCTCAATATCTGCTGGTGCGCTGTGAAGATGAGCGCACAGAGAGTCTGGCAGAAGAGGATTACTGGGCTTTTGCCGCTGAATATGCTGACAGTTGCGGCGTGGATGTCATCAACTCTTCGTTAGGCTATCATGGCTTCGATGATGTGTCTACCAACCATCATTATAATGAGCAGGACGGCAATTCTACCCTCATCTCCCGCACCGCTTCGATGTGTGCTGACAAGGGAATCATCTGTGTCAATTCTGCAGGAAACGACGGAATGGGAAGTTGGAAGAAAATCAATTTCCCTGCCGATGCTCGCAATATCCTTACCGTGGGCAGCGTAAACGAAATGGGCGAGAATGCGGCTTTCAGTGCCGTGGGACCTACTGCTGACGGCAGAATCAAGCCTGATGTGATGGCTTACGGAAGTCCTACCTGTGTGATTACGGGCCGTGGAAATATCATCAATGATAACGGAACGTCTTTCTCATCTCCGCTCATCGCCGGAATGGTAGCGTGTCTCTGGCAGGCTTTGCCTCAGAAGACGGCTAAGCAGATTATGAAACTCGTGAGATTGGCTGGTAATAATCAGCATCATCCCGATAATGTATTCGGATATGGTGTGCCTGATTTCTGGAAGGCTTATCAGACGGGGAAAGCGATTAAGTAGTTAATAGTTGATAGTTTATAGTTAATAGGGCAAACTTGCTCTGCTAGCTATAAACTTTCAACTATAAACTGTAAACTTTAAACAGTAAACAGCATGGAACGACTTCGATTGTCCCTTTTTGAATTAAACTCCATAGTCCGCGACGTCATTTCGATGTCCTTGCCCGACAGCTATTGGGTGGAAGCGGAACTCTCCGAGGCTCGCGAGGGCTACGGCGGGCACTGCTATCTGGAACTCATCGAGAAGGATGAGCGGTCTAATACGCCCATTGCCAAGGCGCATGCCTCCTGCTGGCGAAACCGATGGATGTTCATCAAACCGAATTTCGAGCGCATCACCGGACAGCGTATTCATGCCGGTATGAAAGTGCTACTCAAGGTACACGCGCAGTTTCATGAGAACTATGGCTTTTCCTGGATAGTAGATGATATTGACCCTAACTATACGATGGGCGATATGGCGCGCAAGCGGCTGGAAATCATCAATACGCTGAAAGCAGAGGGCGTATTCGAACTGCAGAAGGAGTTGGCGCTCCCGATGTTCTGCCAGCGCATCGCCGTCATTTCCAGTGCTACGGCAGCAGGTTATGGTGATTTCTGCAACCAGCTTGCCGATAACGATTATGGTCTGCAGTTTCAAACCCGCCTCTTTCCGGCTACGATGCAGGGCGAGGGGGTAGAGCAGAGTGTGATAGCTGCCCTCGACAGTATTAATACCGAATGGGAACAGTTTGACTGCGTAGTCATCATCCGAGGCGGTGGCGCTACGAGCGATCTTTCGGGTTTCGACACCCTGGCGCTTGCCGAGAATGTGGCAAACTTCCCGCTGCCTATCATCACGGGAATAGGACATGAAAGGGACGAGAGTGTGCTGGATATGATTTCTTTCCAGCGTGTAAAGACACCGACAGCCGCTGCCGCCTTCCTCGTTAATCATCTTACTGAGGTTTATGCCCGTGTAATGAATGCGCAGGAGGCTATCGTGCAGAATGTGAAGCATCGTCTGCAGGTGGAGAAGATGAGGCTCGACAGATTGAGCAACACGATTCCTGTCCAGTTTTCGCTGGTGAAGACGAAGCAGGGAGCCTATCTCGACCGTCTGATGAGCCGTTTAAGCACAAATGTCCAGTCGAAACTATCGGAAGCCCAGCGCCATTTTGAGATTCTTTCTCAGAATATTCAGCCGATATTGGAAAGGAAGATGCTCAACGAGAGTCATCGTCTGCAGCTTCTTTCCCAGCGCATCCAGGCACAAGACCCCGAATTGTTGCTGAAACGTGGCTACAGCATCACGCTGAAAGATGGCAAAAGCATCCGCTCTGCCTCAGAACTGAAGTCTGGCGACATCATCGAAACGAGGTTTGCCGAGGGCAGCGTGAAGGCAAAAGTTGAATAATAGTTTATAATTTATAGTTAATAGTTTATAGCAATCTGGCTAAACGGCGAAGCCGCTATAAACTATTAACTCTTAACTAAAATAGGATTATGGAAAAAGAAGAAATGAAATACGAACAAGCCGTAAGAGAGCTTGAAGAAATCGTAGAAAGAATGGAGAATGATGAACTCGATATTGATCAGCTCTCCGAGCAGTTGAAACGTGCCAAAATCTTGGTGAAACTCTGTAAAGACAAACTCACCAAGACCGATGAGGAAATCAAGAAACTCCTCAGCGAGGATTGATTTACGATAAGCAGAAACTTGTTGGAAATTGTAGAAGAAAGTTGAATTTTCGCGCACGGATCTCACGGATTTTGGCTCCTTCGGAGTTTTGGCTGTGAGGCTTAGTGAGTACCGTTGCTTGCAACGAAGAAGATCCGTGAGATCTGTGAGATCCGTGTGCGACTTAAATACCATCCGTAAATATGATACTTAGGCATCGTAACTATCTTGTTTACGGCCGGGGGGTAACTAGGGTGAGTAGGAAATCGCTTTTTCTGGGAGTCTATATATATACTATATCTTTCCTATAGTAAACGAACCTTTACATAAGGAAACTCTTAGAAAGTACTCTCCCCTTACTTACCCTACCCACCCGTAGAAGGGCAGGTCGGGGGCGGTATCCTGCTGCGAATAGTCATCCTCTGCTCTTGGCGATGAAGTCGGTGAAGGGTGAACCTCGATGCCAACCTTTAGCGTTAATAATGTGTTAAAAACACCCCATAACCCATTATAATAGAGATTCTTATATTTCTAGCATGCGCTGTATATACAAAGTTCTTTTTACTAGGGTTCACCCCAGAGCCGAAAAGGTGAATGCTTGGGGCAAGTGTTCACCCCGCTGTTCACCATTTGGTAACTATCGACAAAGATACGACAAAAGGCTTCCTGTTTTATTTCAAGCAATGTTCGTTCATTGGCATTGGGGTTGTTGCATTATCCACTTCCTGTAAGAGGGTGTGTCATAAGTCTGGATAATAGTTGGTGTATAACAGTTGACTACCGCATGCACAACAGGTGTTGTGCATGCGCATATCAGCTGTTATGCAAGCGCACAACAGCTGTTGTGCGACCGAAGATACTGACTGTCTCAACAACATATCCTATCTCTTCCAACAACTTATTCTGTCTCTTCCAACAACATATCCTATCTCTTCAAGCAACATATTCTATCTCTTTCAACAAATAGAAGAGGGTGAATCATAAACTTATGACACATCCTCTTTCAATTTGACTTGAATAGAACGCAAACCAGCGTTTTACATGGTAAAGGTCTTGAAAATCCCTCACTCTGAGGAATTTCCGAACGCATATCAAGGCTAAGCCTAACTACAACCTTTGCACCCCACTTGTATTGTTTCTGCTTCTCGCAAATGTCCTCGCCCAAACTCCAGTAGAATTTGAGCATTTCCGTATTCACTTTAACAGCAGCTTTAAGTTGTGCCATGCGGAAACGTTTCTTCAGGTCAGACAATCACTTCACATAGTTCTTGTCTGCCATGAAGGAGTCGCTATTCACGAACTGCGGTATATTATCTTTATTTTTCATATCATTACCTTTTTCGAAATCCTTAGTTTCCTTTATATCAGAAAGTGTTGCTTCAATGTCTTCTATTGTAGGCAACTGGCTCTGTATGTTTTCAGGCATGAGCTTAGACATCCTTCTTGTAATTGTGCAACAAGTTATTGCACATTTACTTCGTCTAATTTGGAAACAGCTTCTTGTCAAATTGTAAGTTGCTCATTATAAAACTGATACCATTGTCTGATATACTTCAAGTTTCTGTATGAAAGCCCTTTCATATCTGGGAACTCTGCCACAACTTGTGGAAAGTTTACTCTAACAATCCCAACTCTTTCAGATAGCCCTCAATCTCCTTGTCAAGGTCAGCACGTTTGGCCTCCAGGTCCTTGATTGCCACGTAGTTTGTTTGCAACTTCTCAAAGTTTGTCAAGAAATTTCTGTTGTAATTCTTCGCTCATATCGTTATTTCTTTTTTATATTCAATGATTCACTGACATTGATATATTTTTCGTCTTTATCTGTTATATACTGATGGCTGTACTTTCCTTTTCCCTCATTTAGGATTATTACACCATTCCAAAAGGATGTCGGACTTATGGCATAGCTTGGGTCTAAACAGAATATTTTCTTGACACCGTCTTTTTGTTCTTCATACCCAATAGCAAGTACAGCATGAGCGCCACCTTTAAAAGACAGAGCGGTAATCAAAGGCGTGTCGCTATCTATTGCAGTCCTAAGTTCTTCTACAAAAGAAGTTTGGTCTGATAAAGATGCTGTATATTGAAGAGGCGAAGATGTAACCTCTTTAGCAAAAGAATGGGATAGCTTTTCTTTTATTTCGGAAAAATAAAATCCATCACGGCACAGTCCTTCTGTCACAAAGAACTCTTTGAAGAGTCTCCCTTTTGCGGTATTTCCCTTAAATGTTGTTTTCAAGTTGACAACTTGATTACGAGTAAGAACCTTTAGTATGAGCAGGTTCATCATCATGGAATATACGGCACAAGCCCCATCCATTTCTCCTTGTTGTAAATGGACAGGTTGCCACTTGCGGTTAAATACACTAACACCCGAAGCCGTTATATCTAAATCTTTAATAATCTTAATCATTGTCGCTTTGTTATATATCTAAATCTTTTGTAATCTTAATCATTGTCACTTTGTTATTCCCAACTGAATGTCCTTATTATAGAACGCAGTTTCTTTGCCTTTTCAAAACATTGTGTCCACAAAGACACAGCAAGTTATGTTTCGAGTTACTCGAAACCTTTTGGGTTACTCCCAAAAGAACTTGCCTGTCGGTGATTTGTTCCTCCGTAGTCGGACAATTAAGATGGAAAGAACATATAAAAACAGCATAAAAAGTTTCTGATTTTTCTCATAGACAATTTAAATTTTATATTTTTGTGCAAAATTAGAAACAATGACAGAACTATTTCCATGACAGTCCTTTGCTGTCTAAATCTCTTGTGCTGAAAGGTGGTATAGCCATCAATCTCACCGTTTTCCAACTGCCAAGACTCTCGGTAGATATAGACCTTGACTTTACTGTGGATTGCGACCGAGAATCCATGCTCTCCATTCGCCAAGAAGTGAATAACGAGATTCTACGCTATATGGAGTCGGATGGTTCTCGAATCTGGTGCTGTGCTCGTCATCAATGATGCTTTTCTCTTATTCTTCTGCCAGTTCTTTCATCGCATCGTTTAATGTGTTGAAAAGAACGTTGATGTTTTCTTCTTCATTCTTGCATGCCTCCTTGAAGAGGGCAACAGGATCTTCGGTGCTGCTCTTGAGCGGAGTCTCGTTGAGCAGGATGTTGACATTGTTCAGCAACATGCCGTGAAGGGTAGGCATGTGGAGCTGGTGCTGTTCGCCCTCCTTGCTGCCACACTTCAAGCCTGCGGCGTATGCCTTTACGATGATGCGGACCAGGAGATGGATGGCCATCGGCTCGTCAGCAAGACTGATGAGAATGCCGTGGGTATAATCGCGTACATGCTCTTCAAGAGTGGTAAACTTGCCTTGAAGAAGCCAGGTGAAGTTACGCTTGTATTCAGACTCCATCGCCTTGTAAAGCTGGTTCGATTTGCAGGCTATGCGCAAGTAGTCGAGCATGGTTGGCTCAAAGGTCGGGTCAGCCTGTTTCATGCTGTCGAAGTTCTTCTTCATGCGCTCGTTGGCTTCCTCGGCAGTCTTGTAGTTGAGGCGTACGAGGGTGGAGAACATGATGTCGAAGAAGTATTGGTTTACTTCGCCGTAGTGCTCCAGCATCATCTGCTTGATCTGTTTCGGGTCGTTCTTCTTGCTGAAGTCATTGCCTTCGATGGTAGCATCGATGATGCCACGTGCGTAAGCTTCAAAGAAACCTCTTACAAATGCAGCTACTGCCTGATAACTGTTGATTCTTTTGCTCATTTCTTGTCTGTGTTTATTGGGCTGTTCCTGTTTGGGAATAACAGCTTCTTATTCAAAAGTCTTAAATTCATACCCCTGTTCCATGAGCCATTCTATGGCCTGAGGGAGCGCTGTCTTCAGCTTTTCAATGCTCTTCAGCGAGTCGTGGAAGGTGATGATGCTGCCATTGCGGGCATATCGCTTCACATTGTTCACCACATCTTCTGCCGTCATCCATTTGGAATAGTCGCGCGTCACCACATCCCACATGATGACCTTGTAAGTGCGGTGCAGCCACCAATACTCACTTGGTCGCATCCAGCCGTGAGGTGGACGGAAGAGATGGGCATGGATGATATCGTTCGCCTTATTGGTGTTGAGCACGTAGGAGATGACACGGTGCTTGAAGGCACCGATATGATTGAATGTATGGTTGCCTACCTGATGACCCTCTGCCACAATCTGGTTGTAGAGGTCATGATGGCGCAATACATTCTCGCCTACCATAAAGAAAGTAGCCTTGATATTGTACTTTCTCAGGGTCTCTAAGATGAATGGAGTTGACTCTGGAATCGGACCGTCATCAAATGTAAGATAGACAGAATGGTCTTTCTTGTCCATTCTCCAGATGGCCTTTGGATATAACCATCTGAGCCATTTGGCTGGTTGCTCTATGAACATGAATAAAACAGGTTTATATGAATAATGAAAAGTTTGGTGTCGTGTTTCGCGACACCAAACTTTTTTCTATTTTTTACTGGTTGCCTTCCGGCATTCTGCCACCTCTGCCATGATAGAGACGGTAGAGGTTGTTGAGCTGCTTCTCATACTTCTGCTCCAACTGTGGACTCACCATTCCGGCAGCCTCGCAGATGCTCTGCATGATCATGATCTGACGGATGCAGTCATGCTCTGCCTGGAGGAAACGGTCGTTTGGCAGCGAGAGATAGTAGTTGAGGTATTGTGAAGCATTCTTCCATACCGCTTCTATATATTCCTTGCCCTTGGCTTTCTGACCGGTCATCAGCCAGCCGCGAGCCATATCCAAGCCACCGCTCATGTAGTCGAGCGTAACATTGTAGGCAGGAATCTCGGTATCAGCCTTCTTCAGAATGTTGATAGCCTTCTGCTTCTTGCCTTCTGCGATGAGCTGGAGGGCTGTCTGGGCGAGCAGGCGACGGTGGGTATAACACATACGCATGGTTGTCTCGTCGATGTAGAGTCCCTTCTGCTTCAGGTTGCCGAACTTGAATCGGGTCATGATGTTGTGATAAGCCTTCTCTGTATCGAAGTTCTTGGCACCTGGCTTGTTGGTGGTGAACGGAGTGATACGGTTCACAAGTCCCTCCTGTACGAAGTTGTCACCCAGGTTCATATAGTTCTCTTCGCCTACGGTGAGTGCTACGTAGAGCGGACGGGTCCAGTTACACTGTGCCAGCATTTCGAGCATCATGAGGTCGCCCTTGTAGAGTGCGCTCTTGCCGGCAAGCGAGATGACCATCTTGTCTGGAATAGAATCTGATGCCATCATCATGCCGCTCTTCTTTACAGCCTCCTTGTCGATGGTGACATAGAGGGTATCTGTAGGGATGAAGTGCATGTCTGGATTCTTGCTGCGTACCCAGTTCTTCAGGATGTTCTTGAGCTCGAACGGTTCGGCACCAAACTGCTTCTTGGCGTTCTCAGGATCCTGCTTGTAGAAGTCGAGAATCTGCTTCTTTGCCTCAGGCTCAACAGATACATATTCGTTGGTACCTGAACAGAAGTCGAGACGTGGCCAGGTGATTGGCACAGATGGTGAGTTGTATGCAGGACGCATCATCTGGTCGATATACCAGTCGGTCTGCAGGTAGCTCAGGTTACATACGCGGGCATCTGTTCCAACGCCTTCTACCTCCTGGTTGTACCAGAGTGGGAAGGTATCATTATCACCATTGGTAAAGATGATAGGGTTGCCCTTCTCCTGGAGTGACATCAGGTAGTTCTGACCGAAGTCACGGCAGGTGTAACGGTTTGAGCGGTCGTGATCATCCCAGGTCTGTGATGCCATCTGGATAGGTACGAGAAGTGTGATGACAGCTACGATAGCTGTTACAGCAGTACCGCTGAACTTCATCTTGCGCTTCAGAATGTCGATGATGGCGAGTACGCCGAGACCGCACCAGATAGCGTATGCATAGAATGAGCCGGCGTAAGCATAGTCACGCTCACGTGGCTGCATAGGAGTCTGATTCAGGTAGATGACGATGGCAAGACCTGTCATGAAGAACAGGAAGAATACAATCCAGAACTGCTGGATTCCGATAGGGAGGAGTACTTCCTCTTCCTTGCCGTTCTTCATTACCTTCTTCTTGCGGGTATACCAAGCCTGCCAGAAAAGTCCGATGAGACCGAGAATCAGCGGCATGCAATAGAATACATTGTGGCCCTTGTTCTCCTTCAGGTCGTCTGGCAATTTGCTCTGGTCGCCATAGAGTGAATCATCGATGAATGAGAAACCGGTAATCCAGTTTCCGTGCTCTGGCTCACCATTGCCCTGGATGTCGTTCTGACGGCCGGCAAAGTTCCACATGAAGTAGCGCCAGTACATGAAGTTGCACTGATAGGAAAGGAAGAAGCGGATGTTGTCAAACTGTGACGGCATCTTCACCATCATACTCTCTCCGCAGCGGTCGTAAGGAATCTCTGTGCCTTCTACACCGCCCATCCAGTCTTCGTATGCCTGGGCATGAGCCGAACTGTACATACGAGGGAAGAGCATGTTCTGGGCATAGATATACTTATTCTTGTGACTTACTACGAAGTAAGAGTCTTTCTCATCAGCCGAAGCCTTCTCCTTGCGCTGGTAAACCGGTGCGCCTTCCTTCATGACAGGCTTGCACATGTTGCCGTCTACTTCGAGGGCTACCTGTGATGTATAAGCCTGGCCATAGAACAGAGGACGGTCGCCATACTGGTCGCGGCTCAGATAACTTCCCAGGGTAAAGATGTCCTCAGGAGAGTTCTGGTCCATAGGAGGGTTGGCAGAAGAACGGATCACGATGAGTGCGTAGCTGGAATAACCAATCATCAGCATCAGCATGCAGAGCAAGGCTGTGTTCTTGACGCGTGCTGAGATGAGCGGCAGGAGCTGCATCTTCTTCTTGGCGATGCCAGTAGATTCGTCAACGCCTGTAACTACTTCCTGCTTGCGCTTGTAGCCGAGTACGAACCAGAGGATAACCAGCACGATGATGCCGGTGATGGCAGCAGTCCAGCCATATCCGTAGAATGGGATGCCGAGCATGCCGAAGCCGAGAACGAAGGCGATATTCTGCTTCTTCTCGTTCTTCTCTGATGCATTACAGGTCTCGTAGATGCCCCAGATGACTGAGGCTACGAGGCAGATGATATATACGATTTCACCGGTATTGAACGGACAGCCGAGGGTGTTGACAAAGAACAGCTCGAACCAGCCGCCTACGGTGATGATACCTGGAACCACACCATACAGTACGGCTACTACTACGAGGAATGAAAGGAAGAGAGCCAGAAGTGAACCTTTGAGGTTGGCATGTGGCACCTTCTTGTAGTAATAAACCAATACGATGGCTGGGATACAGAGCAGGTTGAGCAGGTGGACACCGATACTCAAACCGGTCATATAGGCGATGAGCACAAGCCAACGGTCGCTATGAGGCTCGTCAGCATGGTCTTCCCACTTCAGGATGAGCCAGAATACCACAGCGGTAAAGGCAGAAGAGAACGCATAAACCTCACCCTCGACAGCAGAGAACCAGAAGGTATCGCTGAAGGTGTAGATGAGTGCGCCCACCATACCGGATGCCTCGATGGCAATCAGCTTGCTGGTGGTCAGTTCTTTCCAGTCGCTGATAACGAGTCGGCGAGCCAGGTGGGTGATGGTCCAGAAGAGGAACATGATACAGACGGCGCTCAGCAGGGCGCTCATCGTATTTACCATCTTGGCTACCTGGGTAGTGTCGCTGGCGAAATGTGTGAAGAAATTGCCTAAAAGCATGAAGAATGGTGCCCCAGGTGGGTGACCGATCTCCTGCTTGTAAGCAGTCGTAATAAACTCAGGACAGTCCCAGAAGCTGGCTGTCGGTTCAATTGTGGAACAATAAGTGAACGCCGCAATGATGAATGCGACCCATCCGAAGATATTGTCCACTAATCTGTACTGTTTCATTATTGTTTAAACTTTAATGTATTATATTTCTTTTTGAATGCTTTCTCTGTTTCTGAATGCTTTCTCTGTGCCTTTCATAAAGGCACATTTCAGTTGCAAAGATAATAAAAAGATGAGATAATATGGATTTTTGCACCTGTTTTTTAGGCATTATTATATAATAAGCCTATACATTTAAGAAATGCTCTTCCAGTTTCTCTCTCGGCATATCTGCCGTATCGTGGTAGTGGAGATGATGATTTACGCAGGCGATGTGCTTTACGTTATTGAGCACTTCGGCTACATCATGGCTTACGATGATAATGGCGCACTCCCGGTTGATCTGTTCCAGCATCTCGTACATCTGCTTTTGGAAACGGCGGTCGATGTAGGTGTTGGGCTCATCCAGTATCACTACATCGGGTTTGGAAACAATGGCGCGGGCGAGGAGTACTCGCTGCAGCTGTCCGCCGCTCAAGGCTGCGATATGGCGGTCTTTCAACTCCGTGAGCTGCATCTGTTCCAGACAGTCGAGTACCTGCTGGTGCTGTGCCTGTGTGTATCTCGAAAAGAGACTTTTGGTCTTGCTGAGTCCTGAGAGTACCACTTCATAGACGGAGATAGGGAACTGTTTGTCGAGATGATTGTATTGGGGCAGATATCCCATACTGATTTCCCTTACTTCCTCCCCATCTTTATAAAAGCGGATGCTGCCGTCTGTGGGTTTCATCAGTCCCAGAATGAGGCGCATGAGGGTTGTCTTGCCACCACCGTTGGGACCGATGATGCCAAGATAATCGTCTTTGTAGACGGTGAGGTTGATGTCGTGGAGCACCTCCTTGCCTTCATAGCCTGCCGAAAGATGCTCTATCTCTATTAACTTTGAACTTTGAACTTTGAACATTGAACTTTATGATTAGTTGTTGTTTTAACAAAGCTTTTGCCCTTACAGGGCGCCTTGTTAACTGCTATTATACCCAGGGCGTTGCCCTGGGCTAGGAGCTTCTGCCCTTACAGGGCGTGTGGAGCCTACTTCCCAACCACTATTTCTTTGCCTTGCACTGCGGCTGCCGCTTCCTGCATCGCCCAGTTCCACTCGCCCTGCAATGGGTTGATATTCATTGCCTTGGTCTGGCTTTCGTTGATGAAAGTAGTGGTGTTGCGGTTGGCAAATTCTGCTTGTATCAGGCAGAACTTGATATTCTCTTTTCGGGCTCTCTGGATGAGGCTCTTCAGCTGGGAGGCGCTTGGCTCCCTGCCTTCTTCCTCTATGGCAAGCTGCTCCAGCTGGTAATCGCGGGCGAAGTAGGTGAGGATAGGGTGATAGATGACGAACTTGCGAACCATCTCCGGATTATCCTTGAAACTCTTTCTGATGATGCTGTCTCGCTTGTCGATGATCTTCAGCAGCGACAGATAGTTCTTCTCAAAGAATGCCTTGTTCTTCGGCTCCAGTTCGCAGAGCGCCTTGAGGATGTTGCTGGCTATGATGCGGGCGTTGCTGCAACTCATCCATACGTGTGGGTCGATGTTGCCACCCGGAGTCTTGGCAGGCTTGATGCCCACGGAAGTATCTATCACTTTCATATCCGGAGCGTTGTCCTGCAGCTTCTTCATCCAGGTCTGTTCGAAACCGATGCTTCCCACTTTCAGATAGAGGGCACTCTTCGAAAGTTCCATCATCTGCTGGGCGTATGGTTCGTAAGTCTCTGGATTGTTACCATTCGATACCATTACGTTGACATCTACCTTGTCTCCGGCAATCTTATCTACGAAATATTGGTAGGGAGGGATGGTAACGGTTACAGTAGGCTTGGCATTACTTTCAGCCATGCCAGCCTTTTGCTGGTTGCTTTTGCAGCCAACCATTAGGGCGCATATTATAATAAGGTATAAAAATCTCTTCATAATTAAACGATAAAACTCAGTCCATAGACCAATAAAACATATCTTAGTACTTTTCCGATGGTGATACTGAGTATCGAAATCGGAATATTGGCTCTTGTCAAGCCTAAAACGATGGTGATGGCACTTCCCAATAGTGGGAGAAAGGCGAAGAATCCCATCCAGGCTCCTCTGCCTGCCATGAATCGCTCTGCCTTGTCAAGACTCTCTTTCTTTACATGCAGATATTTCTCTATCCATTCCATCTTACCCATTCTGCCCACACCGTAGTTGAACATGGAACCAAGCACATTGCCGATGCTACCGTAGATAACGAGGGGGAGAGGTTCTAATCCAGCTGCCTGCAAGCCTGCCATTACTGCCTCGCTGCTGAATGGGAAGAAAGAACCTGCCAGAAAAGCTGCAGCAAGCATGCCCCAGTAGCCCCAGTCGATTAAGAAACTGATAATCCAACTCATAATAATATGCTCTCTGGTACGAGTATGTTGTAAGCCATGATAAGTACCAGCATGATGAGCAGCAGGATGAAGGAGATGTTGGTAAACTTACCTCTGGTGAATGTGATGAAATGGGCGATAAGCGGTGCTGTATTCACAATCAGGATGCCGCCCAGTTCCTGTATATGTCGAGGCTGGAGGACGATGAAGATGATGCAGGCAACCGATATCATGATAAACGTTTCGTAGATCATGCGGGTGCGTATCTTGTCGCCGTAGCTGGTGCGTATGAAGTGGATGGAACCGATGATGGTGAGCAGGGTAACGAAACTCAGGTTCAGTATCTGATGGTCGGTAACCTGCGAATAATCAAAGAGTTCGCTGTAGTTGATGAATTCGCAGAAGTGGTCTGCCAGACCCTGTATGTTGTCGGTATAGAAGAAATAACCGGCTGCAAACCAATAGGGCACGATGAGACCTACCAGGGATGCAAAGAATGTCTTTACGCTAAACGAGAGGGTAAACACCATCATCATAATCCACAGGATAGGCATGAAATAGCCTATCTGCACGAAAACCATCGATGCCAGACCGATGCAGGCAAAGGCGTAGAAAGTCCAGCCTGTTGAGCGTTTATCCTGATAGCAATTCCAGATAATGAGATAAAAGGCGATGAAACACATCGTCACAATACTGCTTTTTAAAGAGAGTTGGGGGAGTCCTGCCATCGTCATTAATGCCAGAAAACTGCAAGATACCATTCGGCTGTAGGTACGCATCAGGGCATTATGGTTGTTCAGTTCCACCATCAGCAGGGTAGACATGGCTGTAAAAGCAAATTCTACCCAGATATTGGATACCAATAAACCTACTGCAACCCAAACCAGTGTGGCAAGGGTTGCAGTAATAGGTAAAGAGTAGCGGCTAGCCGCTACTTTATTTTGAAAAGTTTTCTTTCTTAACATCTAATTCAATGTTGAATGCCTAAAACAATGTTGAATGTTAAGTGTTGAATGTTGAATTAGGCTAGCGCCCTTGAGTCCGTTAGGCAATTCAACATTCAACATTCAACATTCAACATTAAAAAAACTAAAGGTCCTGTCCGATATCAGAACGGAAGTACTTGTCGGTAAACTGGATCTTCTGTGCCTCAGCAAAGCTCTTCTTCAAGGCTTCTTCCTTGTCCTTGCCGTAGCTGCTTACGCAGATGACACGACCACCGTTGGTTACTACCTGACCATCCTTCATGGCTGTACCGGAGTGGAATACTACCGAACCTTCTACATCGTCGATGCCCTGGATAGGATAACCCTTCTTGTAAGCCTCTGGATAACCGCCGCTTACGAGCATTACGCAGACTGCTGCACGCTCATCAAACTCGATGCTGCGCTTGTCCAAGTCGCCTGCTGCTACACCTTCGAAGAGATCCACGATGTCGCTCTTCAGGCGGAGCATCACGCTCTCTGTCTCTGGGTCACCCATACGGCAGTTGTACTCGATGACCATAGGTTCGCCTTCTACATTAATCAATCCGAAGAAGATGAATCCCTTATAGTCGATGTTCTCCTCAGCAAGTCCTTCTACTGTAGGACGGATGATGCGCTCGTCAACCTTCTGCATCCACTCCTTGGTAGCGAATGGTACAGGGGTAACGCTACCCATACCGCCAGTGTTCAGACCGGTATCGTGCTCGCCGATGCGCTTGTAATCCTTAGCCTCAGGCAGAATCTTGTAGTTCTTGCCGTCGGTCAATACGAATACAGAGCACTCAATGCCGCTGAGGAACTCCTCGATGACTACGCGTGCAGAAGCGTTGCCGAACATACCGCCGAGCATCTCCTTGAACTCCTTCTTTGCTTCTTCCAGGGTAGGGAGGATGAGAACGCCCTTACCGGCGCACAAACCGTCAGCCTTCAATACATAAGGAGCCTTCAGAGTCTCCAGGAATTTCAAGCCTTCCTCTACGTGCTCGCCGTCGAAAGTCTCATACTGGGCAGTAGGGATGTTGTGGCGCTTCATGAACTTCTTGGCGAAGTCCTTGCTGCCTTCCAATACGGCACCAGCCTTTGATGGACCGATGACAGGGATGTTCTGGGTGCGAGAATCGTTCTTGAAGTCATCGTAAACACCCTTTACCAATGGGTCTTCCGGACCAACTACCACCATATCAACGCCATTTTCTACTGTGAAGTTCTTGAGCGCCTCAAAGTCGTCTGCCTTGATATCTACGTTCTCGCCGACATTCTGTGTACCGGCATTACCAGGAGCGATGAAGAGTTTCTCACACTTCTCGCTCTGAGCGATTTTCCATGCTAAGGCGTGCTCGCGGCCACCGCCTCCTAACAATAAAATTTTCATTTGCTGTAAGTTATTGTTTGTTATTTGATGTAGGAGTAAACTCCCCTTTTCGGGGGGATGTTTACCCCTAGATATTTACTTGAGATAATCGAAGAAATAATTGCTGATGCGCTCATGCAGATGAGTGCTCTGATGACCTCTCATGTTGTGAGGCTCGCCAGGATAGACGAAGAAGTCTGGCTGGGTGCCTGCTGCGATGCAAGCCTTGAGGAAGGTGAGGCAGTGCTGTGGCACTACGGTCACATCGTTCAAGCCCTGGATAATCTGCAGCTTGCCCTTCAGGTTCTTTGCCTGATAGAGCAGGGAGGTCTTTCTGTAACCCTCTGGGTTGGTCTGTGGGGTGTCCATATAGCGCTCGCCATACATCACCTCGTACCAGTGCCAGTCGATTACCGGACCGCCTGCTACACCTACCTTGAACACATCAGGGTGGTTGGTCATCAGCGAGATGGTCATGAATCCGCCGAAGCTCCAGCCGTGAACGCCAATCTTGTCAGCATCTACGTAAGGAAGCGTCTTCAGATATTCCACGCCCTTCATCTGGTCTTGCATCTCAATCTGTCCGAGCTGGCGGAAGGTAGCCTGCTCGAAAGCCTTGCCACGGTTCTCGCTTCCACGGTTGTCGAGGATGAAGAGCAGATAGCCCTTTTCTGCCATGTAGGTTTCCCAACCACGGCTAGAGTAGTTCCAGCGGGCATCTACGTTGTGGGCATGAGGTCCACCATATACATATATAATGGTAGGATACTTCTTGTTTGGATCGAAGTTTACCGGCTTCACCATTCTCCAGTAGAGGTCTGTTTCGCCATCGGCTGCCTTGATGGAACCGCAGCTGTACTCAGGCACATTGTAGCCCTTCCAAGGGTTCTCGGCAGTGAAGTAAGCGGTGCGCTTGCCGTTCTCGGTATTCACAAGGGCAATCTTGCGAGGCACGGTAGGAGTAGAGTAGTTGTCGAAGACATACTGTCCGTTCTCGCTCAAAGTGGCGCTGTGCCATCCCTTGCCGCAATCATCTACCAGCGTACGCTTGCCGGTTTTTGTATCTACGGCAAAGATGTTTCTCTGGATAGGCGATTTCTCGTTGGATGCGATGATGATACTCTTGCGCTTGCTGTTGAAACCGAGCACTTCCATCACTTCCCATTTGCCGGAAGTCAACTGCTTGATTTCGAGCGATTCCGTGTTGCTTGCCATGCGGCTTCCGTGCTTGCCCAGGGTGCAGAGATAGAGGTGGTTGTAACCATCCTTGCGGCTCTGCATGATAAAGCTGTTGCTGTCCCAAGGCAGGAACTGGATAGGATGACATGGTTCTACATATTTCTCATCGGTCTCGCGATAGAGTTCGCCTGTCTTCTCGCCGGTTTCTGCATTGTAGGCAGTCAGACGGCAGTCGTTCTGGTCGCGGTTCAGTTCGAACATATAGATGGTCTTGCTGTCCGGACTCCATGCGATGTTGGTGAAGTAGCGGTCGGTTGGGTCGCCAGCCTTCAGATAGATAGTCTTGCCGGTCATGCAGTCGAACACGCCTACGGTTACCTTGTGTGAAGTCTCGCCAGTCATCGGATACTTGTCTGGTGCAGGAGTAGCAATGCAACTCTGTGTTTCAGGATGATTGAAACCGATTTCCGGGATGTCGACCTGTGGATAGTCGGTTACCATACTCTGGTCCATGCGATAGAAGGCGAGCAGTTCGCCGTTCGGACTCCAGAAGGTTCCCTTGCTGATGCCGAACTCATCGCGGTGAACACTCTGTCCATAAACAATTTCGCGGCTTCCGTCCTTTGAGAGCTGGAAATCGTGAGATTTCTTTTCTTTTGTCAGGGCGTTGCTGGTTACATCGAAGGTACGCACATAGAGGTTGCTGCCCTTCAGATAGGCGAAGGCGTTCTGCTGGGCGTTAGCCTCCAGAAGGTTCTCGCCGTCAGCAAAATCCATCTCGCTCAGCAGCTTATGCTTCTTGAAGTCTACGGTATAAGTCTTGCTGCCGTTGCTTACCATCACGATGTTCTTGCCTGCAAAAGGGAAGAGAGCATTGTAGAGGGCTCTTACCTTGATGTCTTTGGTAGGAGCAATCCACTGGTTGATGTCATTGATGCCGAAGAGCTTGGTCTCCTTGCCTGTCGTCTTGTTGACGAGATAGCAGGCATCCACATCCTGGCGAACGAGTTCATTGCCCCACCAGGTGCACCAGCGGTTCTTAGCTACCATGTTACGATAGTTGTTGCCGCCGAAGTTCAGGTCTTCCAAAGTAAAGGTTTTCTCGCCTTTCTGAGCAGGAACCACGCCCTGAGCCTGTAAGTCGGTTGCATTCATAGCCATCATAATCATAGCAGCAAAAGATAATTTATAAATTGAATTCTTCAGATTCATTATATTCTTTACTTTATCGGGTTTACCACCCATGCGTCGTGAAATACGACGCATGGGTAGTATGTCTCTTTAATCCTCGTCGTCGAAGTCAACGCTGAAGTTCTTCTTGCCTCCGCGCTTGCCTCCGAAATCACGGCCACCACGTTTGTCGCCCTTGAAGCCACCACGCTTGTCGCCTTTCTCGAAACGCTTTCCGTCGCGCTTGCCACCGAAGTCACGACCACCCTTGCGGTCGCCCTTAAAGCTACGGCTGCCACGCTTGTCATCGTCGTCATCATTGCGTCGACCGCCGCCACCGATACGTGAACGGCCGCCCTTATGGAACTCAGCACGCTTCTTCTCGAAGTCTTCCAGACGGTGAGTATGGAACTTGAAAGAACGGATATCGTCCTCCTCGTTTTCTGTCTCCTCGCTTACACGCTTCTTGAATTCACGCTCCTTCTTGAAACGGTGCTTCTGAGCCATCTCGCTCTTCTCGCGCTCAGTCTTCACAATACCGCCTTCAGAACGGAAGTCCTTCATCTTGCCGTCGAACATCACATACTTGCGGAATTCGCACTCCAAGCTTCCGTTGAATACAGGAATCTTGATAGATGGTTTCAGACCAATCTGCTCGAAGCACTCCTCGCGGTAGCTCAATACCCAAGCCTCGTTGCCGGCAAAAGCCTTCTTGAAGCGCTCACCTATCATCTTGTAGGTGTTCAGAAGGTTAGGGGTAGAGATGCGCTCGCCGTATGGAGGGTTCATCACGATGATGCTCTTCTCGGCAGGCTGGGTGAAGTCCTTGAAGTCCTGCTGGGCGATGGTGATATCCTTGCTCAGTCCGGCAGCACGCACGTTGAGGTTGGCTGTGTTCACCGCCTTCATATCTACATCATATCCGTAGATGTGGTGCTCGAACTCACGCTCTTGAGAGTCGTCGTTATAGATTATGTCGAAGAGATCCTGGTCGAAATCGTTCCATTTCTCGAAGGCAAACTCCTTGCGGAATACACCTGGAGAGATGTTGCGGGCGATGAGGGCAGCTTCGATGGCGATGGTACCTGAACCACACATCGGGTCGATGAAATCGCATTCGCCCTTCCAGCCAGTCATCAGAATCATACCTGCAGCGAGAACCTCGTTCAGAGGAGCCTCTACCTGCTCCTGGCGGTAGCCACGGCGGTGCAGACTCTCACCACTCGAATCGAGACTCAAGGTGGCATTGTCTTCTGCAATGTGGATGTTGAGACGGATATCCGGGTTAGATACGCTGATATTTGGACGTGTACCCTGCTTCTCGCGGAACCAGTCAACAATCGCATCCTTTACCTTGTAGGTTACGAAGCGTGAGTTGCGGAACTCCTCTGAGTAGACTACTGAGTCAACAGAGAAAGTCTTCTTCACGTCTAAGATGTCATCCCACTTGATCTTCTGGATCTGATCATATACCTCTTCAGCGCTTCTAGCCTTGAAGTGCTTGATAGGCTTTAAGATACGGATGGCTGTGTGCAACTGGAAGTTAGCACGATACATCATTTCCTTGTCGCCTGTGAAAGACACCATGCGGCGACCGATCTGTACATTATTGGCACCCAACTGGGTGAGCTCTTCAGCCAAGACAGGCTCGAGGCCCATGAAGGTCTTGGCAATGAGTTCAAATTCCTGTTCCATTATTGAATTCTATATCTAATAAACTTTGTTTTTCTTTTTTATATTTCTTTGTTTTCGGTTTCATATCCTTGGTAACCCATACGTTGGCTCCCACTACGCAGCCTTCTCCGATGGTGATGCGACCGAGGATGGTGGCATTGGCGTAGACGATGACATCATTTTCGAGGATAGGGTGGCGAGGGATTCCCTTGATAGGATTGCCGTCCTTATCGAGAGGGAAACTCTTGGCTCCGAGGGTTACACCCTGGTAGAGTTTCACATTGTCGCCGATGATGCAGGTAGCTCCAATCACCACACCCGTACCGTGGTCGATGGTGAAGTGCTTGCCGATGGTAGCCTCCGGGTTGATGTCAATACCGGTTTCCGAATGCGCCAGCTCAGTCATCATTCTCGGAATGAGCGGCACTCCCAGTTCGTGCAGCACGTGAGCGATGCGGTAGTTGGTAATCGCCTTGATGACCGGGTAGCAGGAGATGATTTCTCCGTGGCTCATGGCAGCCGGGTCGCCCTCGTAGGCAGCCTCTACATCGGTAGCCAGAATCTTGCGAAGTCTCGGGAATTCCATGATTGCCTTGGCTGCAATCACGCCTGCCTTGGCACGCTGGTGCTGCAGTTCAGCCTGGGTTTCCGTTTCGCAGTCGTTGGCGAAGCAGAGACCGGCGAGAATCTGCTCTGACAGCATCTCATAGAGTTTCTCTACTCTTACTCCAATATGATATTTGATGGTTGAGATATTTACTGAAGAATTGCCGAAATATCCAGGAAAGAGGATAGAACGGGACAAACTGATGATTTCTTCGAGCGCCTTGCCCGAAGGAAGTGGATTCCCGTCTCGATGCTGATGGAAGAGACCCTTCAAAGATTCGGCGCTCGAAAGCTCCTCGATGGTCTCTGTCAGCTGATGAGTTAATGTATCTTTACTCATTTTCTTAATGTCTCAATAAAATTTGAGTGCAAAGATACGATTATTTTCTTGAATGACAAAGAAATAGCTACGGTTTTTTGTATTTTTTAGAGTGATTTTTTGAGGGATGAAAGATGGAAAGACCCATGTACGGTGTTTTACCGTACATGGGTCTGGCTTGTCTTATTTTGTGATGCTGTCCAGAAAGAGGAGCAGTCGGTTGGTGACGTTTACCTCTGAAACACCGGAATCGAAGTCGAGCGATACGAGGTTGAGCATTGGGAAACGGTCGTGGAGACGTTTCTCGATGCCCTTGGAAATCACGTGGTTAGCGATGCAGCCGAAAGGCTGGAGCGAGATGATGTTGTTCACGCCATCACGGATGTAACCTACGATGTCGGCAGGCAGAAGCCAGCCTTCGCCAAACTGGGCTGCGAGCGAAACCAGTCCCTGTACGTCCTTCGCATCATCATAGATATTGGTGAACGGACGGAAGTAGCGGAACTTGCCGGCTGCCTTGTTTACCTGGCGCAATCTTCTGCCTATCAGCGCCTGATAAGCGCCCTTGATGATGAAATCGGGCACTTTGGTGCAACTCAGCCGCATGTGTTTCTGTATCTCTACATTCACAAATTCCTGCAGGAAGAAAGGGGCAAGCAGAGGCGGAACCACCTCAATGCCGCGGGATATGATGTTCTGCTCCAGGAACTGGTGGGCGAAAGGATTGAACTTCAGGAAGATTTCGCCTACGATTCCTACCTTCGGCAACGTTCTGTCGAGGGTCATCTGGTTGAATTCTTCGGCTGCCTGTTCCAGGAGTCGGATGAGTCCTTTGGCTGAATTCTGGGCGATAGGTCCGTCTATCAGCTGCATGTATTTATCGCGCAACTCTCTGGCAATGCCCGGTTTACGCTCTCTTACGATGCAGGCGTTGTACATCTCGTTGATTGCATCGCCATAGAAAATGGCGGTAACGATAATCTGACTGTATTTCAGCCAAGGCACATTGAAGCCGTCCTGCTCGTTGTAGTCTTGCTTGTCGTCTGTTGAGCCTGATGCTTCGCCTGTTGAGGCTGTTACACCGAGCGTGAGCAGCGGAATGTCCTGGAATCCATTGGAAATCATCGCACGCTTGATGAGACCGGCGTAGTTGGTTGCGCGACACTGACCGCCTGTCTGACTCATCACTACCGCCGTATTATTCAGGTCGTATCTGCCTGATTTCAAGGCTTTGATGATGTCGCCGACGATGAGGGTTGCCGGATAGCAGACTTCGTTGTTGGCAAACTTCAAGCCGAGTTCGGCGCTTACCTCATCGCTCATCGGAAGTACCTCTACATCATAGCCTATCAGTTTCAGGATAGGCGGAATGATAGGGGTGAGGTATTCGGTCATGAAAGGAGCGAGAATCTTGCGATGAATATCCTGCTTGGTGAATACCTTGGTCTGTTGTAAATGTTGAATGTTGAGTGTTGAATGTTGAATTTCTTCAGCTGTTGAATTTTTCACTCTTCGTTCTTCACTCTTCACTTCCTTTACTCCCTTCAGGCTTTCTATGAGCGAGCGGACACGGAGCTTCAGGGAACCGATATTGCTCACATCATCTATCTTCAGCAGCGTGAAAGGCTTGTTGTGGCGCTTCATGATGTCGCGAATCTCGTCCTGGATAAAACTGTCAGGACCGCAGCCGAAGCTGGTCATCTGGACGAAATGAACCTCATCGCCCTGTTCGGCTGCCCATTGCGCTGCCTTCAGAATGCGGTTCATATACGCCCATTGCTTCACGAGATAAGTCTCTGGCTGACAGTTGTATGCTTCGTTGTTGTCTTGGCTGGCTAATGCTGCCTCATTTCTTTCTGCCGCCAGGTTCTCCAGATTGAATTCTTTGAAATCTGCAAAGAGATTACCCCGGGCGATGTCTTCGCTGATGACGTTGACTCCCAGATTGGCAATCATCTCGCTCAGCTTGTGCTGAATCAGCGGGTCTGTATGATAAGGACGGCCCGCCAGCAGAATTGTAAGTCCCTTGTTTGGCTTCTGAGTTTTGGTCTCGTCCGTTTTCTGAGCCTCTGTTTCTTCATTTTTCAGAATCTCCCAGCCCTGTTTCTTAATCTCAGCTGTATATACTGCCTGAGCATAGAGTGCCTCTCTCAGCGCTTTATGGGCAGTCTTCTTGCTTACTCCCAGTTGCTTGAGATAATCGGTAATCTGCTTTTCCAGTGCCTTAGGCTGGGCAAAGTTGATGACGGGCGTATCGATCGGTTTCTTCAGATTGATGACCGACTTGATGACATCGCTGTAGCCCGAAACGACCGGACAGTTGAAGCTGTTCAGCGTATTCTTCGGGTCGTCATTATGTTCATAAACCACGTATGGCATGAGGATGCGGTCAACCTTCGGGTTCTCGTTGAGTTCCTTCAGATGACTGTGAGCCAGTTTAGCCGGGAAGCAGATATTGTCGCTCATCACCGTATTCAAGGCTCCTTCATACTGGCTGAAAGTGGAATCGGAAGAGAGAATCACGCCCAATCCGGCTGCCCGGAGCAGCGCATTCCAGAACGGATATTCCTCGTACATGTTGAGAATGCGAGGAATGCCTACTTTGATGCTGTGTTTTACAGCGTCAAGTGGGTTAACTGTCTCTCTGTCAAATAGTAAACTATATTTATATTCGTAGATATTTTTGGCTTTTATCCCGTTTGCTCCCTTGTTGTTGAACACACGCTCACACTTGTTTCCGGAGTAGAACTTGTTGCCGCCGGCAAAGGTGTAGCGGGAAACATAACAATGGTTTTCGCAGCCTTTGCATTGCAGCTGTTTGGTTTCATAATGAGCCAGATTCTGGAGATCATCGATGGATCTTGATGAGGCAGGGGGCGTATCTTCTGCAGAAGTGCGATGTTTATAATCAGCCGCCGCATGAAGGGCACAGCCGTAGGCGCCCATCAGTTCCGGCATGTTGCTTCGTGCCACTTCGGTATGGGTGAGCAACTCAAATGCTCTTACCACCGCATCGTTTCTCATCGTACCACCCTGCACAACGATTTTGCCTCCAAGGTTCTCATTACCATGGAGTTTCAATACCTTATAAAGACAGTTCTTGATGACCGAATAAGAGATTCCGGCAGAAATATCAGCTACAGATGCGCCCTCTCTGAGCACCTGTTTTACCTTCGAGTTCATGAAGACGGTGCAGCGGGTTCCCAGGTCGCAGGGAGCCTTCGACTGGCAGGCGAGTTGAGCAAAATCGCCTACAGAATAACCCATATTGTTGGCAAAGGTCTGGATGAATGTTCCGCAGCCCGAACTGCAAGCCTCGTTGAGTTCCATGCGCACCACAGCCCCTTTCTCCACGAAGATAGCCTTCATGTCCTGTCCGCCGATGTCCAGGATAAAACTCACGTCAGGCATGAGTGAGGCAGCTGCTCTTTCGTGCGCCATTGTTTCGATAATGCCGCTGTCGAGGCCGAAAGCCGCCTTGATAAGTTCTTCGCCGTAACCTGTAGAGCAGGAGCCTACGATTTCCAGTTCAGCCCCTCGCAATGCAGCTTCCTGCTTCAGGGCGTTCAGTCCATCCGCTACTGCCTTGATCGGATTTCCCAGGTTCAGGCGGTAATTGGTAAAGACAATATCTTGCGTAGGCGTCTCCGCATTCACCCTTACCGCAACAATCTTCGTCGTAGTAGAGCCCGAGTCAATACCAATCACAACCTGCTGTTTCCCTTTATTCAGCGGTTGGGTTTCGGTAGCGAATTTCGCCTTTGATTTGAGCCATTCCTGGTGCTCTTTCTCGTTCTTGAACAGAGGCAGCAGACTGCTGGTCCATTCCGTTTGTATTTCTTTTTTCATCCGACTTCTGAGTACCGAAACTGAGGCTGCAGAATCTGCCGATTTAGCCCGATAAGCACAGCCCAGAGCTGGAATGAGATTGCTGTTTCCGGATACGATGAAGTCGTTTGGAGAGAGATGGAGATAGTCGCAGAAAGCCTTGCGGAGAGCCGGAAGAAAGGTCAGTGGACCGCCGCAGAGCAGGATAGGAGCCTCGAAACTGATGCCGTGAGAAAGCGTTACCACCGTCTGTACGGCGATGGAATGGAAGATGCTGGCTGCAATATCGGCTTCGGGCAGATTGCGCGCCATCAGGTTCTGGATGTCGGTCTTGGCGAATACGCCGCAGCGGGCAGCCATCGGATAAACGTGCTCTGCCTTCATCGCCAACTCGCTCATCTTCTGGTTCTCTACGCCCATCAGCACACTCATCTGGTCGATGAAAGCGCCCGTTCCGCCGGCACAGTTGCCGTTCATGCGCAGTTCCATATTTCCGTTTTTCTTGAAGAAGATAACCTTCGCGTCTTCGCCACCAATATCGATGAGCGCTTTCGCCTCAGGATGGGCAGTACGGGCATAGACCGATGCAGCCACCACCTCCTGTACAAACTCCGCCTGGAGCTGTTCGGCAGTAGCCATTCCTACGCTTCCCGTTACGCAGATTCTTGCCTCTGCATCGCCCACCAGGGCTGAAATCTCATCGAAATATTGCGACACAAGTTCGTTGACACGAGCGTTGTGGCGTTCGTATTTTGAGTAAATTACCCGGTTATCGCTGTCGATAACGGCTATTTTGGCTGTCGTAGAGCCAACGTCCAATCCTATGTAATAAGTTTTCTCCATTTCTCTTATCTCAAGTATTTTCTCTTATTCTAGTGTTTTTCCCCGAGTTCCATCTGCTCTCTTCTCATATCCCTGAAAGCGCTCCAGGCTATCGGAACCGCAACGGCAAATGAGCAGCAATCTGCCCACATCTGACACATCTCCACGCCCAGCAGTCCGAAGAAATAGGGGAGGATGAAGATGAGCGGAATGAAGAAAAGTCCGCTTCTTGCCGCCGCTACGATGTTGGCTCTCACCGGTTTACGGATGGTCTGCATCAGCATGTTGGTGAGCACGATGCTGGCTACGAGCGGAAAACTGAGCACCTGCCATCGCAAAGCTGCCGAACCTACGGCTACAACCGCTGCATCATCGCGGAAGATGCTGATGATGGAAGTTGAGAAGATGAAGCCGAGAAGGGCACAGACGCTGAGGAAAACCGTGCCGCATCTGATGCAGAAAAAGTAGGCTTCCTTTACGCGGTCGTAGAGTTTGGCTCCGTAGCAGAATCCGCAGAGCGGCTGGAATCCCTGTCCCAGACCGATGACCATCGCATAGGTGAAGAAGGAGATGCGGGTAACGATGCTCATGCCCGCAATGGCTGCATCGCCAAACGCACCTGCTGCCACATTGAGCATCAGCGTAGCGATACTTCCCAGTCCCTGTCTTGACAGCGAAGGGGTTCCGCCGAAGATAATCTCCTTGGCAAAGGCGCGGGTAGGGGTGAAATTGCTGAGACGGATGCGGATGTTCTCGCCTTTATGCGTCATCCAGAACAGCATGGCGCAGCCGAAACACTGGCTGATGAGGGTGGCTACGGCGGCTCCGGTAATGCCCAGCTGGAAGTAGAGAATGAGCAGAGGAGCCAGAATCAGATTGAGCAGCACACCCGACATGATGCCTTTCATCGCATACATCGCATTGCCCTGGAAGCGCATCAGGTTATTCAGCGTAAGCGAGGTGGTCATAAAGGGAGCACCCAGCAGAATAATGCCCAGATAACGCTCTGTATAAGGAAGAATGGTGGGCGTAGAACCCATCAGAAGGCAGAGCGGAGTGAGGAACACATGACCCAGAATGGCGATGAGGAGACCGGTAAGAAAACTCAGCACAAAGCCCGTGGCTGCCATCTTCTGTGCCTGTTCCGTATGTTTGGCGCCCAACTGTCGCGAAACATAATTGCCTGCACCATGGCCAAACAAGAAACCAATCGCCTGGATAACAGCCATTGCTGCAAAGGAAACGCCTACCGCTGCCACACTCTGCGTGTTGATGCTGCCCACGAAATAGGTGTCGGCGAGATTGTACAAACTCGTCGACAGCATACTGATAATCGTTGGTATGGCCATCGTGAAAATCACATGATGCACAGGGGCATGTGTGAGGAACGTATAGTTGTCTCTTTTCTCTTTCTTCATATTTTATGATGCTCTTTTTGGGCATTTCAACCTGCAAAGGTACATAAATATCCACAAAGTTGGACAATTATGAACCATCTTTTATAAATTTATAAGAAAAGAGTTGCATTATTCATAAAATTATCGTATTTTTGCACCGCAATTGAATATATATACAAAACAGATTACTAATGAATGATGAGATAAGAATCATACCGGTAACAACAAAAAAGGGGTTGAAAACCTTTATTCAGTTTCATTATGATCTCTACAGAGACCATAAGTTTGCCATTCCTTTTTTGCGTTTCGACGAGATGAATACGCTGGACCCAAAGAAGAATCCTGCCTTCGAATTCTGCGAGGCTCAATACTTTCTGGCGGTTGACAGCGAGGCTCGTATCGTAGGTAGAATTGCTGCCATTATCAACCATCGTGCCAATGCACAGTGGAACAAAAAGCAGGTTCGCTTCGGCTGGTTCGATTTCGTGGATAATGTTGCGGTTTCCTGTGCCTTGTTGCGCGCGGTAGAAAACTGGGGCAAGAGCAGGGGAATGAACGAATGCGTAGGGCCGCTCGGATTTACGGATATGGACCGTGAAGGCTTGCTCATCGAGGGCTTCGACCGGAAGTCTACGATGTATATCAATTACAATTATCCTTATTATAAGACGCATCTGGAGAGTTATCCGCTCTATGAGAAGGATAACGACTGGTTGGAGTACCGCATCAGAATTCCGGAAGTGACGCCGGCTAAGTTTGCCAAGACTGCCCAGATGATAGAGAGCCGATATAATCTGCATGTTCATAAGTTTACCCGCCGGGAACTGACCTCGGGAGGAATGGGCAGGAAGGTGTTCGAAATCGTGAACGAAACTTATAAGAATCTCTATGATTTCCAGCAGCTTACGGAGAAGCAGATAGATGAATATGTAAATACTTATATCAAGAAGGCTGACTTGAACCTGGTAACGGGTGTGGTGGATGGCAACGCTGGCAACAAGCTGGTAGCCTTTGGTGTTTCCTTCCCTTCGTTTACCGATGCGCTGCGCGAGATAGGCGATGGCAAGCTTTTCCCTACGGGTTGGCTGAAGGTGCTGAAGGTTCTGAAGTGGCACAAGACGGATACGGTGGATTTGCTCTTGATTGGTGTTCTTCCGGAATATCGCAAGAAGGGAGCCAATGCGCTTATTTTTGCCGATCTGATAGAGCAGTATCGCCGTTATGGTTTTAAATGGGCAGAGGCAATGCCGCAGATGGAGACCAATACCGGTGTTCAGAGTCAGTGGCAGTATCTGGAGAGCGAACAGCATCGCCGTCATCGCTGCTATAAGAAGAAGATTTAAAAGCCCCTGTTTTGAGCCGTTTAGGCGTAAAAAAGATAGAAAATGGGCTAAAAAGTTAACAAAACTAACTCGCTCTAAATTGGACTTTGATTGAAAATCAAGAAGTTTGGCGTTTGCCTATATTATATAGGTAACAATATGGAAACGAGCGGACTTCTGCTCG
>ERZ840096.403-NODE-403-length-66671-cov-9.950597_pt1 | contig 66671 bp, 67 predicted proteins | sample MGYA00519878_ERZ840096 | MGnify/ENA primary metagenome ERZ840096 (study PRJEB31850, sample SAMEA3708865) | human gut metagenome | biome: human gut; feature: human-associated habitat; material: faeces | place: China | collected 2014 ...
AAGGCGGTCAGGCACAAGCCGATGACCTGCCGCATCCAGCCCATAAAGCCGTCCAAATAGCCCCGCGGGACGCTGAACATATAGAGGGAGCCGACCGCAATTTGAATCAGCAAAATGCCTCCGCGTTTGAGGTTGGCAAAAAACACCTTCAGCACCGCATAGCCCATAAGGATCACGCAAAAGAGAAGCATAATGGGGCTGGTGATGATGCCAAGGCCGAAGTGGGAGCTGTTCACCACATCCGACAGGGTCTGGATCTCATTGAGCTCCGTAATGATGTCCTGTCCCACCTCACCAATGCTCCGCCCATAGCCTGTGAGTCCCGCGGAAAAGGTTCCCTGCAGCGACACCGATAAGGCATAGAGCCGGACAGGGACAACGGTGAAGAGGCTTACCGCCAGAAAGCCCTTGATGATATTCATCCCGCACTGCTGGAGATTGCCTCTGCCGGTGGAGTATTCAATGCCGCACTCAAAGGCGCAGACTACCACGCTGACGGAAAACAACGCCCACGCAAGGCGGGAGAAAAAGAGAATGATGGCGCTGACCCATTCCAGTTCAAAAAGTTCCACGCCCATATTGCCCATGAGGGCAAAGAAATTGCCGAGAAAGCCCACGATCTGCCCGTAGATCCAATCCACCAGCTGATCCAAAACTGTAGCGGCAACAAAGTTCCAAATAAATATCTTCGCTCACCTCCGAAAATGCAGAAAGCCGCCGCCCAGATGGGCGACGGCCTCGCACAGTCTGTTTCATCTTGTGCTGCTCAGATCCCAATGATATTCCAGATGTATTTCGGCGCAATCAAGCTGAAAATCAGGCAGGCAAAGAGGATGGCGGGGCCGGTCCACTCAAACTGTCCTCTCTGGCGATGTAGGCTAAGTGCCCAGCGCCTTGCCGCATTACTGCGGCAGGTTTCCGAACACTCGCCCCCGAACCGTGCTTGCACCTTTCAGCGCACACGGCTCTCCACTTGTTAATTCAGTTTACCGTTGTGTAATTTTCTGTGACAGTCAAGGCAAAGCGCCATTGTCTTGCGATTTCTCGCAATCATATAGCGCTCCCAATAGCTTTTGCCTTTCAGGTCTTTGAGCTTCCTAATGTGATGTATTTCAATGTCTCCATCAGTTTTGCCGCAAAGCTCACATTGCCCTGCGGACAGCCTATCCATCAAGCTGGTTCTGCTGGAATACTTTGCCGTATTCGGTATCGCATCTATAGCGGCAGTCTTTTGCATGGATTTTCGCGCAAAGCCCTCATTGTAAAACAACCGTATTTTTTGCTTTCCTTTCTTATCGGTAAATCTTACTCCAAAGTCTTTGCCCATACGAAGTTTTGCTATCATCTTGCGCATACTGGTACGATATTTGGTTGCAAAAGTCTTGAACATACTGTATTGCATGATGTAGCCAAAAGAGCTTGCGAGAGACGCATTGTTGGCGATACGGTAATAATTGCGAAAGCCCCTGACCTCACTGTTGTATTGGTCAAGAATTTCAAGGTCATCATTATCTTTGAGGTGGTAACGAGCTTTAGCTTTCCAATTACTTTTGCCATAAACCGTTCTTTCGATGGTCATAGCTCCATAGTCCAGCAGCTTCCTTTGCATAATTTCTGTCGGCATTTCCAAACATACCGTGCCGTTGAGATGACGGCATAACCGCCCTATTTTATCTCTCTTAGTAGCGGTGGAATGGCGCACATAGATGTCATATCCCAAGAACCGGGCTTTCTTCTTAGAATGGGTTATCAGTGTTTTTTCGTCTGACAGCTCCAAATGAAGTATATCCGCTACAAACGCCTTAATCTGTTCCTTGATTGCTACTGCGTCTTCCTTACTGCCAATCACGCCTACAAGAAAATCATCGGCATAACGGACATATTGAAGCCGCTTGTAGCTGGCGTCGAACGGGTCGGAGTAAGGCATTGTCAGCTTTCTACGATCAATCTCACGGATTTTCTCCGAAAGCATCTGCCGTTCGTCCTCTGTGATGGCATTGCGTAATTTCTTCGCCAGCACGCCCCGCTTCTTTTCCAATTCGTAGGTTTCAGAATAGACAGCACGCTTTGCACCCTTGTCAAACTGCGTTTTCAGTTCCTCCATGTACCTGTCCAGTTTGTCCAGATAGATGTTGGCGAGAATGGGGCTGATAATACCACCCTGCGGCGTTCCGCTGTATGTGTTGTGATATTTCCAGTCCTCTAAATATCCCGCCTTTAGGAACTTACGGATAAGGCGCAGAAAACGGTCGTCCTTAATGCGCTCCGCTAAAATACCTATCATGACTTCGTGGTCGATGTTGTCAAAGAAGCCTTTGATATCTCCCTCAACAAACCACTTCACGCCGGAGAAACAGACTTGTATTTGGTTCAGCGCCGTGTGACAGCTATGATTGGGGCGAAAGCCATGCGAGGTTTTCGCAAAACTGCCCTCATAAATTGCTTCCAGCAGCAGCCGCACACATTCTTGTACCAACTTGTCATCAAACGATGGGATGCCCAACGGGCGCATTTTCCCATTCTTCTTAGGAATGTAGGTTCTTCTTGATGGTTGAGGCTGATAGCTCTCGTTCTTTAGGCTCGCAATGATGCCATCAATGCGACTCAGGCTCATTGCGTCGATGGTTTTGCCATCGGTGCCTTGTGTCATATTCCCTTGACTGGCGTAGATATTTTGATATGCCAGCATAAACAGCTCCCGATTATAAAGATTACGATAAAGTCGTTCAAAGGTATATGACCTGTCGTTGCTGTGGGTTTGTAAACTGCTTAACAAATTGATTGGATTTCTCATGGTGTATCACACACCGTCCTTTCTCTGTTGTTAAGATAACAAGCTGCCACCCTTCGCCATGTGTGCGGCGTTACCGCACTCGGACTACTACGGCGGCTCCGTTGCCATGCCGAATATTCAGTGTCATCTTTCTTGGCGTAGCCTTGAAATTTATCACCACATAGGCATTACACATAGCCGATTCCTCGGCATTTCGGGTTAGGCAATCCCCGTTTAACAATGTAATAATGGCATAGATGATTGTCGGATAGCGTTTTCGTCCTTTTCTCCATACGGAGTTGAGCCGTGCACAAGCTCACCCACATATTCTCGACTAATGAATTGTGGCTGCACGGTACGGCGATAGCTGTCTTTCGCCATAGTTCCTACAAATACCTCTCGGACTGCGCTTCAGGCAGTATAGCTTTTATCCTTGTATCATCCGTTTCATCTTCCCATTCAGTCGTGGGCTGACAACTGCCCAACTTATGAGTTTCCCGATGTGCTATTTTCCCCTATGAGGTTTCCCTCTCAGGTAAGTCGGGTGATGACGGGTTAATGAGCTTTTTCCCGCTGGATTGCCATATCCAAAATTATTACATCGCCGCTACGGGCGCACAATCAAAGTACGCGCCGCCAAGTTTCACAAAGAATGCGATAGCGAGGATCATATCCAATGCGGGGAACACCACCTTCTCCACCACGCTCTTGATCTGTTTGGCCGCCTCCGTCCACGTCTGCTCCACCGCTCCCGCAACATCCCCGCCCGCAGCGAGCGCCGAGGTGCAGCAGAGGGTGGTCAGGAGCAGAAGCGTCAATGTCAGAATAATCATTTTTCTGTATTTCAAGAAATCTCAACCTCCTTAAAATGGGGATGCCGCCCCTTGCGGAGCGGCATCCGTTGTTAGTCCTTAATAACCGGTGCGAGGCAGGGGCTTGCTGGGGGCATAGACACGGGTGACCCAGCGGGAGGTCGCCATGATCCACTGCCCGTTGTAGACGCCGCCTGCATCCGACGTGTTGACGAACTGCGTACCACCAGTGAGCTTTGAAAGCACCTTGCAATCTACGCGGGGCGCCTCCACCTGACGGAAGTTTGAAGGTACGATGCCGAACGCCGCCATAAACTCCGTTACATACTCATTGGATGCAAGCCCAAGCGCCGCGGGCGAAGCGTCCAAGACGTAGTTTTTGGCTGTGCTCAGGTTATCCGCCAGTGTGCGCCAGGTATCGCCGCTGAGATTGGTTCGGTAGACGATTTTATAGTTGCCGGGGGTATTCCACGTGCCGGTGTAAATCTTTTCAAGGCGCACCGCCTTGACGGGCAGGGTGTCACGCCAATAAAAAGATTCCAGCGCCGTGGTGGAATTGTTGGCAATGTCGGCAAAATTGTAGCGGACGAGCTGCCCCGGCATGACCTCCACATAGCCGGTTTTCTTGATGGAAACGTTGGTAGACAGGCTCTTATTGGTCATGGCTGCCTTGACGATCTGACCGGCGTGTTCAATCTCCACCTCAATGGGTGTCTTATCCAGCCCGTAAAACTCCGCCGCCTTGGATTCTACGATTTTGTACCGCGCCAGCGGCAGAGGCTTACTGACCGCCAAGCCGTTTTTATCCGTCTTGATGGTATCCACCAGGCGGTTGGTGCGGGCATTGTAAACTTCAAAGACGGTGTTGGGAATCGGTGTTCCGGCGGGCCAGCCATTCATCGAGTTGTAATCTTCCGAGGTCTTGACGATCTGGATCTGACCGGTGATGGGCGTATTCTTCCACTCAACTTCCGTGGTTTCGCCGGACTTTACATACACGGTCTTTTTCTGCGTGTCGGGGATATATCCCTCATTTTCCAATTCACGCAGATAAAAACGGCCAGCGGTCAGGTTTTCAAAACGGACATAACCGCGGTCATCGCTGGTTTCCTGCGCAATGGGATTATTGCCGCTGTCATAGAGAATGAAGGATACACCGTAGATGCTCTCGCCGGTGGCCGAATCGACCTTGTGGATCAGGATACCGGAGATGGCTTTGTTGGTCACCGTTTTGGTCGTGGTCTTGCCATCCTCCACGGTGAAATAGATGGGGGTATTGTCCAGCTGGAAGCCCTTGCCCGCCTCGGTTTCCACGGCATAGTAGCTGCCGCTTTCCAGCGGCACGTACACGCGGCCGTCCGTTCCGGTGGTGACGGTGTCCACCAGACCGCCATCGCTGACACGGCGGATCTCGAAGGTGGTGTTGGGGATGCGCTGGGTTTTGTCTGCCGCATTCACTTTCACCAGCTCCAGCCCACCGATGGGAGCATTATAAAAATAGAGGGACTGCGTGTCGTTGGGGTTGACCACCACGGTCTGCGTGCGCGTATTCTGGTCGATGGTGTAACCGGAGATGGATTTTTCCTCTGTCACCACCAGTGTGCCGGTGACGCCCTTGAGAATGATCTGCCCGTTTTTATCGGTATAGTACAGACCGTTGGAGCTGATTTTTCCGTTTTCGTCGGGGACAAACTCGCCGGTAGCCGTAGTGATCTTGAAGGTAACGCCCTCCAGCGGCGTCTTGCGGTCCAGAGAGGACAGCTTGTTGATAATAAGCGCGCCCTGTCGCTCATTCCAGAAGGTCATGCGCTGGGGAGACTGGCTCTGGTCGATCCTAATGCTCTGCGGCGTCCCGTCCAGCACGAAACCGTCCACAGATTTGACCTCTTTTGCGGTAACAGTCATGCCGTCGGTCAGGCCCTCAATGACGATCTGGCCTGCAGCGTCGGTGGTATAGTAGCCGTTGTTGGGGCCAACTACCGCACCGGAGGAGTCCGTCACAAGGAACTGTACCCCGGCAAGCGGTTCATTTTTCGTGCCGGAAATGTATTTCTGGAGAATCAATGTTGTAGTGGGTTTGTTGTAAAAGGTCAGCGTCTGCGTGTCGTTGGGGTTGACGACCACCGTCTGTGTGCGGGTCGCTTCATCAATGGTGAAGCCCGGAATCGTCTTGGTTTCCGTTGCTACCACGGTGCCGACGACGCCGGAGATGCGGATCTCACCAGATTTATTGGTGTAATAAATGCCGTTGCTGGACAGTTCGCCGTTGGCGTCGGGAACGAAGCTGCCATCCGCGTAGGTGATCTTAAACTCTATGCCCTCCAGCGGCTCCCCGTTGGGGCCGGAGCTGACCTTGCGGATGATGAGATTTCCGGCAGGCTGGTTCAGAAACTGCAAATGCGCCGTTTCGCCGCTCTTGATGAGCGCGTGCTGGGGGCTGTCATCCAGCAGGTAGCCCGTTTTTGCCCGGACTTCACGGGCAATGACCGTCATGCCGGGTTCCAGGCCATCCACCAGAATTTCGCCCGCGGCATTGGTGGTGAAGCGGCCGTTGTCATTGCCGAGATAATGGCCGCTGCTGTCGGTCAAAAGAAACTCTACGCCGGAGAGCGGTTCGTGCTTGTTGTCATCGCTCAGCTTTGTAATGAGCAGGCTGCCCAGCGGGGCATTGCCGAAGCGGAGCGTCACCACATCCTGATCCTCGCCGGAGATCCACACCGTTTGGGGTTCGCGGTCAATGATGTGATTTCCGTCGCTTTCGAGTTCCTGACAGACATAAGTGCCTTTTTTAAGGTTTGTCACGGTGAACGCTCCGTTGGGGCCGGTCACATAAGTTCCGATGATCGTACCGCCAGTACCGGAAGTGCCGCCGCCTAAATATCTCAGTTCAAAGCGGCAGCCCTCCAGTCCTTTTCCGGTTTTGGCGTCATATTTGTACACGACGAGGGCGCTGTGAGGAACATTGTCCACGGTCACGGTCTTAGAGGTATTGGCTTCCAGATAGAACTCGGTGACCCCGCTGCCCTGAATGCCGAAGCCCTTGGGAGCGGACTCCTCTACCAGCTTGTACCAGCCACGGTTTACATCGGTGAGGGTGATTTTTCCGCTCTCGTCCGTTGTGAACACGCCGAGGTCGTTGATCTCGCCGGTGGTGGTATTGTCCGAGCCGTAATAGATGTGGAATTTGGCATTGGAGAGAGGATCACCGGTGATGCTGTTTCGCTTTAGGATCGTCAGGGAGGGTTTGACCGCGTTGAAAAAGGTCACCGTTCTGGTGCAGCCTGCTTCCAGATAGACCTCCTGGGGGATCTCAGAGAGAATGACATGGGAAGGCACATTTTTCTCCGTGATGCGATAGCTGCCCACGGGGATGGAATTGAGGAAGATGCGCCCCACGCTGTCCGTCGTGGCGCTGGTGGAGTAGCTGCCGTCGATCTGCTCAATGAGATAGGTGACGCCCTCGATAGGCTCTCCGTTGGCGATGTTCTTCTTGACAATTTCAAGACCTGGCTTTTCATAGTCAACGAAAGTGACCTCGGAGGTCTTGCCGGGGCGCAGCGCCACGGTCTGCTCGGTATTGGTTACGATGTACGGCTCGGGAACGGATTCCTCGCGCACGACATAGACACCGGCAGGAATGGCCGAGAGCGTTGCGGAGCCATCCGCCCCAGTCGTAACGGAGGTGGAATAACTTCCGGTAACGGACTTAATGGACAGCACCGTGCCGGGGATCGGCGCACCGGTCTGCGCATCGGTCTTGATGATTTTCATATCGGGCAGTTCATAATTAGTCGCCGCAACGGAGTATTCGCGGTCGCCCTCGGAAACATCTACATAAACGCTTTTGGGCGTGGGATCAACACAGAAGCCGTCCGGTGCAGCGGTTTCCACAAAGCTCCAAAGGCCGGTCGCGGCGTTCTCAACATAGATCTCACCCTGCGCATTGGTAATGTCGCTGCCGACGATCTGTCCGTTGAAATAGATGCTGAAACGTGCACCGGCGAGACCGGTTGTGGTACCGCCGGCAGTTTTCTTCAGCGTGATCTTGCCTGTGCCGCCCGTAGGCTGCTCGGGCTGGTCAGGCGCAGGCTCGCCCGTCACGAGCTTGCGCGGTCCATAGTAGTTAAAGAATGACTGATTTTTGCGGTTGCTGGAGATCGCAAAAACCGCCCACTTTGCACTCTCATCCTCCACGATGGACGCTTCAATGCCCTGCGACTTATACTCTTCGATCTGGCGCTGGAACTCGGCATCCTCAGCCGCTTTTTTTGCAAGGAGGGAGTCGATAAGGCTCAGATACAGCTCGTAGGTGTCTGCGTTGGCGTAGCCGCCCGCGTCGCCGTCTCCACCGGGCTCGCCTTTATAGGACTGATTTTCCCACACATACGTCTGTACCGCCATAAAAAGCTGGCCGACGTTGGATTCCTTGCAGTCGTTGAGGTAGGTCATCATCCACTTGACATTCTCAACGGTCGCGGCGTCCATTTCACTGAGGCCGCTGTTCGTGACAGCCGACTGCAATACGGCATCTGCGTCCGCGCCGGTGCCGGACGTCCATGTAAAGGAATTCAGGTACGAAGGCGTTGCGTAATGATAGCCGAGGCCGCTATCCATGCAGTACACGAGCTTACCGTCCACGAGCGGGGGACGGTAGCTGTACGGGGTACCGTTGGCGAGCAGGCGGGTGCTCCAATATGCCTGGTTGGTGGTAATTTTGAGGCCGGAACCCGTGTTCGACGCGGCGAAAGCCGCAGTCGGCAGCAGGCTCAAGATCGTCACCAGTGTCAAAAGCAGAGACAGTAGGCGTTTTTTCATAGGTTTCATAGGGTTCTCCTTTCTAAAAATGCGTAATAAAAAGAGCAGACCTTGCAATCTGCTCTTGCGTGAGAGTTGATGATTTACTTACTTGCGGGAGTATCCACCCAAGTGACTTCACAGCCGTCCAGCAGGAAGACCTGCACGCAGTACCAGCAGTCAAGGCCGTTTTGGTTAACGCCCCGCGCCAGTCCGACGCCGATCTCCCCGTATCGGGAGCTCGTCATGTTGTCCGCGTGGGCCTTGGAGTTGGACCACAGATTGACCACCGCCTCGGAGAGCGTTTTGTGCTGTTGCTCGAGGTACAGCTCCGATATACTGTGAATATTTTCTCCAGTGTATTTGCTGTCGGTGACGGTGTTGCTCTTGCGCCCATCCGAACGGGTGTGAGAGTAGACGCCGCTGGCAGCCATCTCGTCGGCGCGCACCTGTGCCGCCTGCATGAGCTTGTCGTTGACGCTCAGCGCGGCAATACCTTTTGCGCGCCGCAGCGCGTTGGTGCGGTCCACGATATCCTGCTTTGCGGCGGCAACGTCAGTCTGCACAGGTTCTTCCACGGACTTTGTGGCCGCAGACTTTACCGGCGCTTCTCCGGTGTACGGCTTGTCTGACTCAATTTGAACGCATTTGGTATCAGCGTTCCAGTAGACATTGAAGCCGACCTGTTCGCCGATGTCCCGGAGCCGCACATAGTTGCTGCCGTTGATGTTGTACGCCGTCAGGCGGACTTCCTGCCCGTCTACAAGGATGCGGTTGGTGGAAAGCGTCGCTTTCAGCGATTCCACCGCCTGCGCCGCAGGAGCACTCAGCGAAAGCCCCAGCACGAGACCGCAGAGGACAAGTCCGGTATTTTTGATCCTGTTCATAATTCTGCCTCCATTTTTAATTGGTATGGGGAAATCTTTGCAGCACGAACATAGCACAAGTGAGGGACGGAAGTCGAACAGAATCGATCCGGCAAAACGGAGAAAAAATCAAGTCTCCACCGCGGTCACGCACCAGCGCTGATCCCGCTGGTTGCGGACGCAGGTGTAAAGCGTGAGCATATTCTCGCCGGAGTCCGCAAGACCACTGCGGTCTGTCTCGCTGACCTTGCTGACGTCCGTCACCTGATAGGTGCGCGTCCCCAGCTTCGTCGTCAGCGTGATCTTATCGCCGATATCAAGCGTGTGGATCTGCCCGAAGTAGCTGTTGGCACCGCGGTTGTGGGCGGCGAGGCAGACATTGCCCTCCCAGATGGAGGTGTCCTCGAAATGCCCGATACCCTTGGCAAGCGTCTTGCTGTCCGTTCCCTGATAAATACGGACACTCAGATCCAACGCGGGGATCTCGATCTTGCCGAGGGAACCGTTTTTGTAGTAGAGATTGCTCGTCACATCCGTAAACAGCACGGAGGGCTGATAGCCGCTACCGCCATTCACCGTACTCCCTGGAGTAACCACATCGCCGCTGCCGCTGATCACGGCGCCAGCCGTGGGAAGGGTGCGCGGCGCAAGATTCGGCGTCAGGTACTCGCCGGTATGGAGCGCATTCATGCTCTCCGAGCCGAAGGCGGGCGGAATGAGGGCTGCGTTCTTGCTGACATCCTCGTTGCGCATAGCGCCGCCATCCGCCGTGTGGATGACCTCAATAGATGTGTCCCTGCCAAAGTCAAAGTCCTTCGGAGGGGCAATGCTGTATTTCAGTGCATACGCCGGAGCCGCCAGAGCTGCTGTCATGCAAAGGCTCAGGCAAAGGGTAATGATCTTCTTCATTCTTCTGTTTCCTCCTCATCTGCGTTTTCTTTTCTGTGCTTCACCAGCAGCGCACCGCCGACACCGGCTCCTGCCGCAGCCACAATCCCGAGGGGAATTAGCACATAGGACCAGCGGAAAGCGGATGCCGCGGAAGGTACGTTCGCAGGCTCTGCGGGCTGGATGGGTGTTCCCTCAAAGATGGCGACATAGCGGACACGGTTGAGGGCGATCCGGCTGACGGTTCCGGTATAATCCGCCGTAACCGTATAGCCTTTCACGTAGCTGCTGGTGGCGCTGCCGGTGTAGGTGGCGACGGCGGTATAGCGGTCCGCCACGGCATAACCGTCCATGTTGGCGGTATTGTCGGTCTGCCACTGAATGTCGGAGAGCGTCAGGGTCCTGCCGCCGTCCTCAATGCTCTTGGGGATGTACTGCGTATCCTGCTCGGCAAGATTGGGATAGCTGCGCTTGACGGAAAGCTGCTTTGTAGAACTGCCGTAGCCGGACGGCTCGACCTGCACGGTGTCGAGCTTCAACGTGAGCGTGCCCATAAGCCCGTCCTCCGTGATGAACTCACGCTCCTGCGGCAGCAGCGCCAGCACGGATTCCATATCCTTTTTAGCGCTCTCGACGGAAACATGCTCCGTATGCTGGCGGCTCTCGTTTTCAGGAAGCTCCTGCTTCAGAAGATCCGTCAGGGTGTACTGAAAGCCGTCCTGCCGAAAGTCCGAGCGGGGAATGCCCGCAGGATCGTCTTCCGGACTCAGATCATAGATTTTCTTCAGTTCTGTGCCATCGTCGTTTCGGACGATGGAGGTGGGGTAGCAGACCTTGACGTCCGGCACTGCGGGTTCAAAGTCCGCCGCCAGCGCGGTGGACGTCAGCGCCAAAGTCAGGCACAGCGCCGCAGCGCAGAGGGAAAGCATTCGTTTCATTTTGTGTTCCTCTTTTCTTTATTTTTATAGTGATTTTTCGTCTGCTCCAGCAGAAGGTCATATTCCCAAGGCTCAAGTTCTAAGGAGAGGTAGGCACCGTCTTTCGACATACCGTCTACCCGGTAGCTCAGCACAAGTGGAAGCTGCCGCTGCTTTTTCACGTCCTGAGGTGAGATCCAACCAACGCCGCCCACAAAAACGGAACGGATGGCGGAATCGTAGTTTTCTTCATAACCCTGCCAGAGAAGCGCCTCCCGCAAATCTCCCCGTAGCTTCCCGCTTTGGGGAACGGGAACCAGACGCCCCGGCTCCAACAAAAAGCGGGGATGCAGGGTTTCTAAGCAACCGTCCAGCGCAACTTTCAGGACGGCATCTTTTTTCGTCAAGCCGCTGCGCCGGTAATCTGCCGCCAGAACGTCCTCACCCTGGGCATCGCCGGGGAAAAGGCGTACACAGCGGATGAGTTCGTAGGCGTGGGCGTCATCCGCCATGCCAAGCACGCGGACCCCGTCCATAGGGAGCGCCCGGTAATGGTCGATGGCCTCCGCCAGTGCGGAAAACTGTCTCACATCCCATCCGGGTCTTCCGGGGCGGAGATCGTCCACGGTGTAATAGGTCATGCACATTCAGATGTCCTCCTCACTTCATATTCATGCCGCCCATCGTGGGCGCGTCGATCTGCTCCTGCGCTTGAAGCTCTGCCAGCTTCGGCTTTGCCCATTCCGGAAGGAACTTGTCATCCAGCACACCGATAAACTCGCTGCGGTTCCAGCGTGTCATCTCCCCGTCGCTAAGGCAGGTGCAGCGCACCGAGCGGCCAATGGCGTGAGGCGAACAGCCAAAGCCGTCATGGGCATACCAGAGCTGATTTTCCTGACTCCAGCAGGATTCTTTCAGTGTGTCGGGGCTGAGTACCAGCACCTTGCCGGTATAGTCCTGCTCGGCGCAGTCACCGACGCAATGCTCCGCGCCAAAGAGATTTAACGCCTGCACCGCCTTGCGGTAGAAACTGACGAAGCCATCCAGCACGGCCGGATGGCTTCGGACAATAAAATCGCTGTTGTGGTTGAGATCTGTGGGAATATATATCTTCTCTGCCCAATGCTTGTTGGCGTAGCTGAAACGCCCATCCCACTTGAGTTCGTGCAGCGTATTGGCAAGCACCCATGCGGTGCGCTTGTAGCCGTATTCGTCCAGCACGGCCTTTAAACAATCTGTCTGAAGGTTCATGCCATCGAAGTTCTGGCGGATGGCTTCCTCGATAGCGTTACGGCAGGCGATGTTTGCCTTGTGGCTCTCCCGCCAAAGGGAAAGCTCATTCCGCTTACGGGCTTCAGCAGCGGAATACGGGTAGGGATAAGTATTGTTCATCCCGAGATCTCCTCCTTTTCCAACAGACGGCATACGCCCTCCAGCTGCACACCGGAATCCTCCAGCATGGTGCGGACATCATCGTCCAGCTCGTCGATGAGTACATCTGCGGCGGTTTTCTCCGCTGCCTGCACGATGACTCTGCCCTTCTCTACAAAGGACTCCAGCGCGGTGTTGGGCGAGATCCCTGCCTCCGCCAACTGGCAGGGCGGAATTTCAAGGCCGGAGCAGTGGGGTTCGTGTTCACAGGCGCCGCACGCCGTTTCCGTCATTCCGGTCTCCATCGCCATCTGGCTTCTCTCCGCCAGACGGGAGATCAGCTGCGGTGCAACGGCGGAGATGAGAGAAATGGTTTTCAGCAGTTCCGCCACGGTAGGATCTCCCGGCAGCAGCAGAATACAGCCGCTGTCGGTATGGAGGATCAGGTCGCTGACGTCCGCAAGTCCGGAGAGCTGCAGAGCGGCGCGAGGGATGGAAAGAGTTTTATTGTTAGGATCATGGTTCAAATTGAATTTCATGCTGTTTTCCTCCTTGGTGGATATTTTGGGATATGGACCAGCTTCAGCTCCCATTCGCCCAACGGCTCGTCGAAGAGGTTTAGCTGGCTGGTCATGTAGGGGCGGGGATCGTAGTTGGTGATGATGAGTTCGCCGAAGGACGAGCCCTTTTTCTGAGAGAGCGGATTGCTGCGTTGGAAAGACGAAATGTACCAATCCTGATAGAGCTTACGGATAAAGGGACAGTCGTTGTAGGACAGTATCACATAACTGTCACGGCCAGTTAGTACCTGCCAGAGCCGGACATGGAATCTGCGGAAACGTCCCAGCTTCCCAGCGACACGGTAGAGCCGCTCCGTTTTGACATAGGGCGGATCGGCATAGATAAGACTGCCTTTTTTATCTCGTTCCCGAATGAGCTGCAAGGCGTTTTTGTTCTCCAGCGGCACGTCCTTCAGTCGTGCGGACACCGGTGGAAACAGCTTTAGGAAGCGTTCGACATCCAACCCTTTGACACCGAAAGAGTTGATCGTCCCGCTGAAGCTGCCGCGGATGGCAAGGTAATACGCCGCTGCCCGCTTTACATCGTAAAGCGCCAGCCGCTCCTGGAAGATGGGGAGCAGTTCTCCGGCCTGCTCCTCCGTAAAGCAGGAGCGATCTCCGAGGCATTCGATCTCCGCCTGCACATTTTGAAAGTAGACCTCCTTGTGGGCGACAAAGTCCCGGTAATACTCGAAGAGCTTGCGGCCGTGGATGGGCAGGAATTTCAGTTCCCGCAGCAAAACATTGGAGCATTCCTTGATGCAAGAGAACAGGTTCACCAGCTCGGCATCCAAGTCGTTATAAATGTCCAATCGGTTTGGGTCCGGCGGCAGAGCCAGCAGCACCGCGCCGCTGCCGCCGAACGGTTCCACATACTGCGTCAGCTTGGGCGGGAAAAGCTGCAGGATGTACGGTGCGATCTTCTCCTTGCTGCCGATCCAGGGAAAGGGCGGCTTAGCCATGTCCGGCCTCCTCGTCCTCACGAAATCGATCCATAGACCGTTCCAGACCGTTGATGGCCGCTTCCAGTCCTGCCGCCATCCGTTTCAGCTGGCGGATGGTGTCGTAGACCTCACCGGCAGTTGTGGCGTAAAAGTAGCCACTGCGGTCGCTGGCGATGGGATGGGTCTTGCGCCGCAGCTGATTCACCAGCTTTCGCAGGTCGGTTCCGCTAATCCCGAGGGCCGCTTCCAGTTCAGCACCGCTCGCTCTGTATTTTCGCCCAGTACATGCTCCTTTCAGGTAATTCAACAATTTTTCTTCTCGCATTTCTGCTCCTTTCCGAGACCACTGTCCCGGATTTGGGAACAAAATGAGCAAAAAAGAAGGGGGCCGCTTCCTCCATCCGGGAATACGGCCCCTTGCTGTTATTTTTTCTGCTCCGTCCATACAGGACGGTTGCCGTTCTTTTTGCTCCTGTGAATCGAATAACATCTCCAATATACTTTAAGAACGGATTCCGTTCAAAAGGAGATTGCTGTATGGATCAGGTCGCATTGGGAAAACGAATCAAAACTGCCCGTGAGCGTGCCGGTATGACGCAGGAGGATCTTGCTGCTGCCGTGGACTACAGCGTGGACCACATGAGTGTGGTCGAGCGCGGAGTCAAAGCACCAAAGCTGGATAAGCTGGTCACCATCGCCAATGTACTCAAGGTTGGAACGGACGAGCTGCTTCAGGATAATTTGGATGTGGCAACGCTGCTTCACGCCACAGAGCTCTCCGAGCGATTGAAAACACTGTCACCAGAAGGGCAGCGTAAGGTGATGAATGTGCTGGATACTTTGGTCGACGAATTGCGGTAACACCGGTGCAGAGGTTTGCTTTTTTGCAGACCTCTGTTTTTTTTCGACTGCGTTCGACGATTTTCCCCTAAACCTCTGTGCTATTGTAGTTCTATAAGAACGGCAACCGTTCAAAATGGCAAGGAGAGATACCATGAAGAGAAAGAACATAAGCGCCGATACCGCACTGTTAGAAGTTGCCCGTAGACACAACACCACCGTAGATGAGGTACGAAAAGAAATCCGGATCGCAATGGCGGTGGCAATGTGTAGCCCTGATCCTGATGTACAGAAAAGATGGCGTGAGATTCCACATGGTGCCGAAGTCCTCACGCCGGAAGACTTTATCGCCTATGCTGCGCGGAAATGCCTGGAGAGGTTGTAAGCTGCTTTACTCATCTCATCGTCATGTTCGCTTCTGATGCTTTTTGCACTGGCGACAGCATGGGCTGATAGTTCGCACGGTGCAGCAGACCGTAGGGCGAGAGCACTGCGTTGTCCTCTCTGATGAGGTCGCAGCCATAGGCGTAGAGGTTTACATGGGAAATCAGCAATTCCACCGAGTGGTCATCCGTCATGAAGTGAAGCTGGTCGATGGCCGTTTCCTGGGGCGAGCTGATCTCCGGTGTGAGGACGTAGTCATCCAGATGCTCTGTCAAGCCCATGGCGGTTTCGATGTCCTGCACCTCAAACTGCTTCAGCAGAGCCTTCAACTTTGGAAGCTGCTTTTCAGGAAAAGGCATATCCCGCACCGCTGCGGCGAGCACGTTGAATTCCTCCAGCTCCATGGGCAGGTCGGTGAATTCTGCCGCATAGGGAATGATTCCGTCGTAATCAATGACCGCGACGCCCTCCCAGCCCTCCGTGTCGAGCTGCGCCTGCGCATCCAGCAGCTCCGCCTCTGCTGCGGGAAGGATCAACGTCACCGTGCGGTCATCGCCAATGTCGGGATGCAGTCCAAGCGTGAGCCGGAAGAGGTATTCCGGCTTTTCCGGCAAGTCCTTGGCGCAGGGCGGCGCGGTTGTCAGTTCGCCGTCCCGCAGCACATACAGGTTTCCCACAAATACGCCGTTTTCGCTGCACCGCATCATTCTTCCGATGCCGGCGAAGTCCAGCATTTTAAAGACGGCATACGGCACTCCCTCCAATTCTGGAATAAAATCGTTTTCTGCGTAAAACCAGCCGAGGGCAGCATCGTCTGCGGCATCCACTACATGATAACAGTCGGTCTTTGCGCTGACAGCCAGATCTCTCATATCCTGCATTGTGATGATACCGCCGTTGGTGTTTACTTTTTTCTGCACCTCCATGGAGAACAGTCCCTCAAAGGCGATCCCCTGTACCTCATCCAACGTCGCAAGCCTTGCGGCAAGGTCGTTGAGCTCGTTGAGACTGATATCCAGCTCCTCTAAATGCGGGGCAAGATATTCGAAAGCATAGTAATCGTCGATCTCCATGTACAGTGCTTCGCCATCCTTCAGCCGCACCTTTTCCATCGCGTCCCACAGCTCCCACGGGGAGGCGGGCAGTTCCAGCGTTGCGTAGGCTTCGCTGTTTGGAACGTCCTCTTTTGCCAGATAAACGGCAAACACTTTCTTAGCCAAACTTCATTCCTCCCATCTTCTGCTCATAGTAGCTGGGGTCAGCACCAGGGACGCTCCAGCCGTGCATGCTGCCGCATTCCATGGCAAGGCGCTGATCCTGCGTCACGCCAAGGCGTTCGTTGTTGTAGTCCGCCAGCTCACGGTTCTGTGCAGGGTCATCTGTACTCCAATCACTTGGATAATAACCGCTCTCACCGCGCTTGATACAGATGAGCTCACCGGTACCGGGGAGGGTGGAGAAGCATAGCTCCGGCAGTCCATCCGCCAGCTTGGGGGAGAAAAGCTCCTGCTCCGTTTGGATGCTCCACTCGTCCGAGTTCCAAAGGTGGACATACAATTCACCGCCGTCATCCACGGAAATTTCCCGCTGCTCAAAGCCCTCGCCCCAGCCGTCCGATGCCTGTCCGGTGAGGTACTCCTTTAAGGTTTCCAGTTCTGTGTCCGATAATTCCCCAGTGACGCGGCATTCCGCCACGCCCCAAAGCTGGCGATCACGCTCCTCCACGGTGAAGACGGCGGTGCGCACCTTGCGGTCAACACTGTCGGCTTCATCATACCAATGCATGAGACCCCGCTCCGCCTCCTCCGGCATCCGGTTTTTGACCAATGTCGCCGTGATCTGATCCTGATAGCCCCGCAGCTCACTCCCTTCCAGAAGTGTGCTGCAATCATCAAATCCGCCGTACTCGTTCCGCTCGTAGAGATCGGCGGTCAGGGGCATATACAGCTTGAGAGTGGTCAGCTTGGGCGGCAGTACCGTAAAGCTGTCCTCGCCGGGGGCGAGCGGCAATGTGCGGCCGTTGTCCCATTTCATGTGGAGCTGTCCCGCATCGTCCACATAGTCCACCTCGCCCTCGGTGCCGGGAAGAATGGGGGCGTAGGGGTCTTCCATCGAATTGAGCCGGATGCGGGTGCCGGGGGGATACTGTTCCCTGATAAAATCCACCATTTTTCTGTCCATACTCACATTCCTCCCATTGTCATGCCCTGTTTGGGCGTTTTTTGATATTCCTCCAATTGTCGGGGATTCTCCTCGCCATAAAGGTCAAAGACGATATCGTCCACCTGCTTGCGGACGCTGGGATCGTCGGTCAGCACTTCATAGCGCAGACCTGTGGTCGGGCGATACGGAAGCTCATCACGGATGCATTTGAGAAAGGCTTCGGCATCGGTAAACTCCTGTGTATCGCCATTGGCAAAGAACACGTGGCCCACCAGGGGCTTGTCCCGCGCCATGTTCTGCCGTTGGACGGCCAAATCGTATACCGCGAGGTAGCCGTTATAATCGCCCGGAGAAGGATTGCAGCGCAGGCAGTAGCGGTAGCGTTCCGTTTCCACGATGTAACCGTAGTTTTGTATATAGCCGCCGCTGATTTTGCCGCCGTGTTCATAGCAAAAACGCTCCATAGCGAAGCGGCTTTTCAGCACACTCTCCCGCAGCGTGTCCACGACCTCCTGCAGTTCCAACTTGAATGCGGGGCTGTTCAGTTTCTCCGAGTCCCTCGGCCACCAGGTATGCCAAAACTCGTTGCCGCTGCGCCCGAAGTCCATCCGGACATGGCCAACGGTACCCAGCCGCTTATCTTCTTCGGGGTGCGGGGTATAAAATAAGCCCGCCTCCTCTGGGCGGGCAGGACGGATATGAAATTGTGTTGTATTTTTCAAGGTTAAGATCTCCTTTCGGTGTAGAATTTTGCTTTACACATGACCGGGGATACGCTATGATGTGGCTGACAAATCGAAATTTGGTCAAGGAGTGTGATTGTATGAAAAAGAAAACACTATCAGTTCTTTTATTTGTGATTACTTTTATTGCTACCTACACCATTCTTTGTTTTGCCCTGCCAGGTGCAAAGATGGCATTAGGGACTACAACCCTTGATCGCATCTGGGTAGCAATTACTTGTATGGCATTGTTCAAAGTAGTTGTATCCTTGGCGGTTGCATCTATTGTTGGAGTGCTCCCGATGATCGTTGGTAAAAGAGAATAACATACTTCAATTTGGAAATTCCAGTTTGTCTGCTTATCAAGCGGCTTGATCCAAATGGGTCGAGCCGCTTTCGCTTACATCATCCTCTGCCCTTGCCGCTGTACCGGGAAGGGCGGGTCCAAGCGGCGCAGCAGGCCGAACTCTGTTTTTGTCACGCAGTCGTTTTCCATGCAGTCCTGACCGTATTTCTCAAAATCCATGTAGCCGTCCAGCTCATAGATGGCTTCATCATCCAGTCCCAGCGTCTCCTGCAATCGCTGCTGACCGTAACCATAGGCGCCCTCCGTGATGCGCTGGTAGTTGTCCAGATCTTGCAGGAGATCACAGGCACAGTGCAGGGTTTCCGGCTTCTCGGCCTCCAGCACGGCGGCGTAGGTCAGGAGCGCACCGTCCTGTTGCCAGATATCCTCCAATGCTTCGGCAAAATCGTTGTAATCCTCCACGGCGGGACAATCCGTATCACGGATCAGCTCCCCGATGTAAGGCACCTTGAAGCGAATATCGCAGAGCATGGCATCCGCGAAAACATCGATATCAAGGTAATTTTTCACAGCGTCGAGGTATTCCTCATCAGCGGGGAGGACAAGGGTGTAGTCCGGCTTTCCCTCGACACGCAGCGTCATGCGGAGCATTTCATCCCGATTTTCATTGCGCCACGGCTCTGCCGGTGAAAGGTAACTGCGGTCGATTGCCATATCCGGTGTCAGCAAACTGCGGGCGTTGGGAACAAAGGCACTGTACCGGGCATAGTTGTACCCCTGTGGGTCAACGAGGAACCCGTCTGTTCCCTCCGCATCGAGGATGAGCAGACAGTGTCTGGCGTCATCATCGTGTCGGATGGCATTTTTGTTCTCTGCGATGAAATCATAGTCAGCCAGCAGTGCGCGGCTGAACTGCTGGAACCGCGGGCTTGGCAGCTCGATGACCTTATCCACGGCACAGGGATCTGCCTCACACCCGGTCTGCTTACACTTCAGTTCTGCCTGAATGATCATTGTGAAAGCCCTCCCATCACCATGTGGTTGCTTTGACCACCGTTCATCACTTCCTCCATGCTGTAATAGCCCTTATAGGCGATGTAACCCCGGTCGGTGAACATCCCGTCCTCTTCATTCATGCGCTCCGTTCCGTACTTTTCATAGTCATAAAAAGCGTCGAGGTTTTCGTCATACTCAAAGCGGCCGGACTGCTGGATCATGTACTTGCCGTATTCCTGCGGCGTATGCGCACCGGGAGCGAGGTCAAAGAGGTCGAGGCTTTCCGCAAGGTTTTTGATCTGTGCCGCAGACTTTGGCTTTGCCAGCATGACCACGGCGCCCAGCTTTTCCATATCCGCTTTTGACAACCCATCCGTTGCCGCTGCCAGTTCGTTGAGGTCAGAGAGAGTTTCGTACTCCATATCCAGAAGAACATCCACCTCGTTGGGAAGCTGGCTGTCCTCCAACCGCAGGCGGACATCGGCGGAGTCTGTGATGCCCCCGCGAAGGAGGGCACGGTCGATCTCCTCCTGGACCATGGGGAGGAACAGCCATGTGATATGCTCCGTATCCTCCGGTTCGGCTTTAGAGGTCGCCGCAACGGTGATGGCGTTCGGCTTGTAGTAATAACAGGGAAACTCCCTGCCCTGATAGATCGGCTCTAACTTCATGCCGTTGTCGTAAACCACACCATAGGGCGTCACCGTGCCGCTGCCGCTTTCGATGAGCTGCCGTGCGGTTCCCTTGTCGTCCAGCGCGTTCAGTTCATCCACACTTGCGCTGCCGCCGTGCAGGTTCATGTAATGGTCGCGGCCGATGGCGGCGAGGTCGGAAAAGTCGGTGATGACCGTAGCCTGCTGGCAGCAGAAGGTCAGGTTGATGAGATCCTTCAGCTCGAACAGCTCCAGCTTGTGCGCCATCGCCAGAAACTGCACGGCCTCGCCGGTATCGAAGCTGTCCAGCCGCTTGGCGAGGTAGTTCAGCTCCTCTACATTGACCGTGAGCATTTCCACTCGCTTGAGAACAGTGTAGAAGCTGTCGACCTTCTCCACCTTGCAGTCCGCCGTGACCGCGTCGCCTATCTCCAATGCCTCCAACAAGTCCATGCAGTATGTGTACTGGTCACGGGGAATGGGGAATGGAATCGTTGCCACACCGTATTTCGGATGGCTTGGATTACTCAGAACTGCGCTCATCATGATTGTTGTCCTCCTTTTTCTCGTTGATCTCGTTCATTCGGCTCCGCAGGCAGGTCCCGTCCGCACCCCAGCAGAAAAAACCGTGGCGGGGGTAAGGGCAGTCCTTGCAATCCGGGGAATGGCTGCAAACAGGCTCCGGCAGCGGCTCCTGCTGGAAGCCGGGGATATGCGGGAGAATGAGTCTGAATTGGATCGTGCCGTAAATTTCCATCATCTTTTCCTCCTAAAATAAAAAAATGCCGGACATTTCTGTCCGGCCTGTGCGCGTGCTTATTTCATTGTCATGCCGCTCTGTTCCGGTGCGTCCCGCTGCCGCAGAGCGGCTTCCGGCAGTGATTTGCCGACCTGCTCCATCAGCTCCGCCAATTCCTGATCCCGTCCAAACGAAAGGCTTTCATCCTGTTCACGGACGAACCTTAGCGCGCGGTAGATCTCCGCAAGCTGCTCCGGCTCAAAAAGGGCGTCTTTTTGAATAAGCCCGCCGCGGACGGTGAAGTCGCGCTTGGCGGCGTCGTAGTCGTCCTGGAAATAATGTCCGTGATGGACGCCCTCTCGGTCGAAGTCCCATTCCCAAGTCACAAACTGGACGCCGCGCTCGGTGGGGTGGCCCGCCAGCACCGCGTTACCGAAGTCAGCAAGGATGCGGTAGTCACCGGTGAGATCGGTCGCCTTGAGCCGTGGGGCAGTTTCCATAGCGGTCATATACTCCAGTGTCTTCGCGGCGATGTCCTCGATACGAAACAGGGCATCCTCTGCCTGTGGCGTGTCCGTATCCTCCCGGCGATAGTACACGCTGCCCTTGCCGGTGATGCGGCACAGCGGCGCATCGTTCCACAGGATGGGGAGTTGGCATTCTTCCGGCGGCTTTGTTTCAAAGCCCGCACGATGGAGAGAAATGCAAACTTCTTCGAGGTAACGGAGCTGCTGTCCTGTGTTGCTGCTGTTCATGTGGTGAACCTCCTTTTTCCCGTAAACTAAAAAGAGGTTGGTATCAAAATATGATACCAACCTCTTCAATAAAAAGTTTCAAATTTTTTAGGAAAGATGCGCGATAAAAATATTTGAGAGTGGAAAGCCAACTATAAAGCGGGTAGAATCCGCCGAGAAATGAGTTCAAATCCTTCCTGACACTCTTAAATGCCCTTGTGTATCTATAAAACACGCTTTGAAAAAACAGGGTATAAAAACGCCGAAACCCCTGATTTCTCAGGGGTTTCGGGTGAGTGTATCTATTTTGGTCACTCTTGATGGCAGCGGGAGAAGGATTCGAACCCTCACATACGGAGTCAGAGTCCGCTGTGCTACCATTACACAATCCCGCTATATTGCGCTGTTCGCCGCGCTGTGTCGTTCAGCGAACAAGTGTTATTATAGCAGGAACTTTGCATTTGTCAACAGGAAATTTTCTAAAAAATCAAAATTTGGAAAATTCCTGCCTCTTCCCCACTTTCCTGTCACATCCAGATGGCAAACAAGCGCAGCAGCGGCTCGAACACGCGGCGCAGTACGCTGCGCTTAGCCCACTCCTCTTTTGTGACGAGACGGCTGTGGTCGACGATCATATCCATATCCTCGAGCAGCGATTCGATCATCGGCGCGCCGTAGACCATCACGCCGCACTCATAGTCGAGCTCAAAGCTGCGGTAGTCCATATTCGCCGAGCCGACAAAGGCCGCTACGCGGTCGACCATGATGGTTTTTCCGTGCAGAAAGCCAGGGGTATAGCGGTATACCTTTACGCCGTGTTTGATGAGCTCGCCAAAGTACGACTCCGCCACGCAGTCGGCATACCAGTGATCTGGCTTGCCCGGCAGCATCAGCCGCACGTCCACGCCCCCGTCGCCTGCGATGCACAATGCACGCATCAGGCTCTCATCGGGGATGAAGTACGGCGTCGTGATATAGAGGAAACGCCGCGCGCCGGAGATCATCTGGAGGAACACATCCTCGGCCGGATTGTCGGGGTTGTTCTGCGGTCCGTCGGTAAACGGCTGGCAGAAGCCCTCGCTTTTGACCGGCGTATGGGGGCGGTAATAGTCATGCTCGTTGTGCATCACGCCGCCGAGGTTCACACACATGCGGATAAAGCTTGCCGTCAGGCCCCAGGCGCCCTCGCCTTCAAGACATACGCCGCTGTCCTTCCAGTAGCCGAAGCGCTCGATGAGATTGGCGTACTCGTCGGCGATGTTCACGCCGCCGGTGTAGGCGACGTCACCGTCGATGCAGGCGATCTTGCGGTGGTCACGGTAGTTGAAGTGCAGGCGGTTCACATACTCGTGCACGGGGTTGAAGATAAATACCTCGACGCCCACCTCGCGCAGACGGTCGATCGTCTCGCCGGAAAAGCGCTTGATGTTGCCGAAGTCGTCGAAGATGATCTTGACCTCAACCCCCTCGCGCGCCTTGGCGCAGAGGATCTTTTCAAGCTCATCCCAGAGCTTTCCCTCAGCCAGAATGAAGTATTCAAGGAAGATGAAGCGCTCAGCCTTGGCTGCGCGGTCGATGAGATTACGCAGCAAAATCGCGCCCTCGGGCAGGTACGTGACGGAGGTATTCTGATAGAGCTGGAAGTCGCGACGGCAGAGGTAGTTTGCCGTGCGCGACCAAGCGGGCAGCTGGCGCGTGAGCTTGTCGACGGCGATCTCACTGCGCATGCGCACGCTCTCCGGCTCGTCAGGAAAGCGCTTGGTGTTCTGCGGCAGATGGCGCTTCTGCGCCGCGCCGCCCCAGAGGAACCAGAGAATCATACCCACCGGCGGGGCCAGCAAAAGCAGGATGAACCAGATGAGCTTATAAGAAAGCTCACCTGGTTCATTGTAGATATGCACCGCAAGGAACAGCGCGCCGACCTGTACGACGCCGTAGGCCAGCGCCAGATACTCCTGCATAAAGTAGGAGATGGCGACAACAAAGCCGATCTGCACCGCAAGCAGGACGACGACCAGCATGATCCGCAGCGCCGCAGAAATGCGCCGCTCGCCCTTTTGCTGAATCTGGAATCCCTTCATCGCAGTCTCAGTCCCCTCCTGTTGGCTGTTCCCTGTTTTTGATTTTTTATTTTCCTCAGTTCTTCTCGTAGCGCTCGTTCTTCTCGTTCAGAAGCTCGGTCTTGATGTCGTAGAGCTTCTGCGAGAGGTCCACATAATAGTTATGCGGGTTATCGAAGCGCTTGACCTCGTCCCAGAGGGTATCGACCTGCTCGGCGCAGTATTTTTTGATCTCCTCGATGCCGGGACGCTTGTAGACGAGCTTGCCTTTCTGGTAGATGGGCACGAGCAGCTCGCGCGCTTCGAAGTGATAGACTTCCTTACGCTTCCACGTGGCGTCGGGGTCGAAGATCTCAAGATTCCGGCTGTCGTCCACGGTCTCGTCGTAGACCGTCAGATAGTCGGCGATGGCCTTGCCGGTGTCGCGGCCATAGAAGCGGTAGAGCTTCTTGAAGTGCGGTGTCGTGATCTTGCCGACGTTCTCGCTGATCTTGATCTTGGGGACGATAGTGCCGTCCTTGTCCTCCACTGCGACGAGCTTATAGACGCAGCCGAAGACCGGCTCGCTCTTGGCGGTAATGAGACGCTCGCCGACGCCGAAGGCGTCGATCTTCGCGTCCTGCATCCAGAGATCCTGAATAAGGTACTCGTCGAGCGAGTTCGAAACGGTGATGGTGCATTCCGTCCAGCCCGCCTCGTCGAGCATCTTGCGCGCCTTGCGGGAAAGATAGGCGATGTCGCCGCTGTCCAGGCGGATGCCGCACTTTTTGATGCCAAGCGGCTTCAAGATGTCGTTGAACGCTTTGATGGCGTTGGGAATGCCGGACTTTAAGGTATTATAGGTGTCGACAAGCAGGACGGCGTTCTGCGGATAGTATTTGCAGTAGGTCGCGAATGCATCATACTCCGTGTCGAACATCTGCACCCAGGCATGGGCCATCGTGCCGAGCGCGGGCGTGCCGTAGAGCCGGTCGGAGATGGTGCAGGCAGTGCCGCAGCAGCCCGCAATATAGGCAGCACGAGCGCCGTCGATGGCGGCGGCGGAGCCCTGCGCGCGGCGGGAACCGAACTCCATCACGGCGTGGCCCTTGGCGGCGCGGACGATGCGGTTGGCCTTGGTGGCGATCAAGCTCTGATGGTTCACGGTCAAAAGCGCGAACGTTTCAAGCAGCTGCGCCTCGATCGCGGGCGCGCGCACGACGACCATCGGCTCTTTCGGGAAGACGGGCGTGCCCTCGGGCACGGCGTAAATGTCGCCGCTGAAGTGGAAGTTTGCAAGATAGTCGAGGAATTCCTCGCAGAAGATACCTCTCCCGCGCAGGTAGTCGATGTCCTGCCGGTCGAAGTGCAGATCCTCGATATAGTCGATCAGCTGGTCGAGGCCGGCGGCAATGGCGTACCCGCCTCCGTCCGGCACCGAGCGGAAATAAACGTCGAAATAGGTAATGCGATCCTGGAACCCTGCTTTCAAGTAACCATTGCCCATAGTCAACTCGTAGAAGTCGCAGAGCATGGTCATATTGAGCTTCTGATCGGTTTTCATAGTCACCTCATAGTGTCACGGCGCGGACTGTGCCGCGCCTTGTAATAGGTGCATTATATCTTGCATACCAAAATAAAGCAAGGCTTTCCGCCCTTTTTCCGCTTTTTACTTGACTTTATCCATTGCGTCCCCTATGATAAAGGGACTTTCTAAAGAAACGGAGCATCACAATGGGTGTTATTTTAGGCATTGACATCGGCGGTTCGAGCACGAAGATCGTCGGTCTTGCCCCCGATCTTTCCGTCATCGACATGCTGCGCGTCAAGGCTGACGATCCGCTCACCTCGCTCTACGGCGCGATGGGCAATTTCCTTTCCACACATCATCTCCAGCTCTCCGACATCCGCCACATCGCGCTCACGGGCGTAGGCTCTTCGTATGTCGAGGGCGATATCTACGGCGTGAAGACCATCAAGGTCGAAGAATTCCCCTCTGTCGGCGTGGGCGGCCTCGCCCTCTCGGGCAAGGAGCACGCGGTCGTCGTCAGTATGGGCACGGGCACGTCGTTTCTCTGGGCCAACAAGGGCGGAGAGATCCGTCACCTCATCGGCAGCGGCGTGGGCGGCGGCACGCTCGCGGGCCTCAGCTCGCTCACAACAGGCGTGCACCAGTACGCGCTGATCCGCAAGCTCTGCCAGGACGGCGACCTCAGCCACATCGACCTGACGATGGCCGACCTCTCGCGTGATCAGGTGGGCGATCTGCCGCCCGAGGCCACGGCGGCGAACTTTGCCAAGGTCGCCGACGACGCGACGCCGTCGGACAAGATGCTTGGCATTGTCAACCTGGTGCTCCAGTCCATCGGCACAATGTCGGTGCTCGCGTGCAAGTGCTGCGGCACGGACACGGTCGTCCTCACAGGCGCGCTGACGATGCTGCCGCCGGCAAGGGAGACGTTCGAGCTGTTCAAACAGCTCTACCATGTCAATTTTATTATTCCCGAAAACGCGACGTTTGCTACCGCCATCGGCGCGGCGCTGTACAGCGTGAGAGAAAATTGACGCAAAGCATTTAAAAAAGTGCCTGCCGAATGGCAGGCACTTTTTATTTTCAAACGCTTGTTCCATTTCGTATTTTATGCTACACTGTTCATGAAACGAGGTGAACGCGATGGACCGCATCATTCTTCACTGCGACTGCAACTGCTTTTACGCCTCCTGCGAGCTTTTGAGCCATCCCGACCTGCGCCAGCTTCCCGTCGCGGTCTGCGGCGATCCAACGGAGCGCCACGGCATCATCCTGGCAAAAAATGAACCGGCAAAGCGCTGCGGCGTCAAAACGGCGGAGACCATCTGGAAGGCCAAGCAGAAGTGTCCCGACCTCATCCTGCTGCCGCCGCACCACCGCCTCTACGCCGAATACTCAAAAAAAATCAATGCCGTCTACGGCGAGTACACTGACTTAGTCGAGCCGTTCGGCATCGACGAGAGCTGGCTGGATGTGACAAATTCCCTCCACCTCTTCGGCGGGGACGCCAGAGCGCTCGCCGACACGCTGCGCGAGCGCATCAAGCGCGAATTTGGACTGACGATCTCGGTCGGCGTGTCGTTCAACAAGGTGTTTGCCAAGCTCGGCAGCGACTATAAAAAGCCCGATGCCACGACTGTCATCGCACGCGGCAACTGGCGCGACATCGTCTTTCCCCTCCCCGTCGGCGATCTTTTGTTCGTCGGCCGCAGCGCACAGGAGCTGCTCGGCCGCTACGGCGTGCGCACGATCGGCGAACTCTCAAAATGCAGCGAGGAAATGCTCGAAACCCTGATGGGCAAAATGGGCTCGCAGCTCTACCGCTATGCCAACGGCCTCGACGACTCCCCCGTCCGCGGAGCGGCGGACCGCGAGCCGATCAAATCCGTTGGCAATTCGACGACGTTCCGCCGCGACCTGACGCGCTGGGATGAGGTGCAAAGCGGCATCTCGCTGCTTTCTGACAGTGTGGCGATGCGCCTGCGGCGCTATGGGCTCTACTGCGGCGGCGTACAGGTCGGCATCAAAAACAGCCGCTTTCAGGTCTTTTCGCGCCAGACGACGCTCGACCACAGCACGCACCTGATGCGCGAGATCAACGATACCGCGCTCCGCCTTGCAAAGGACTTGTGGAAAGCACCCGACCCTATCCGGCTCCTCTCCGTCACGGCACTGCATCTGACCGAAGAAGCGCAATCCTACCGCCAGCTCGACCTGCTCGGCACGGACGACACACAGCAGGAAAAGCAGGAAGCCGTCGAATCCGCAATGGACGCCCTGCGCAAAAAATTCGGCCGCGGCGTCATCTCCTACGGTACCGCCGAAGACACCATCAGCGGCGAAAAAATCGAACGGGATTAAATGCGCCGAAGGCTTTCGCGCCCGCAGGCGCGAAATGATCTTAATCGTAAATTCCGACGACATGTGCGTCGGAATTTACTCTTCTCACTCCGCGCGTGTCGCAGCCGCCCTGCGGGCGGCAAGGCACGAAGCGGAGTGCAATTTTATCGGAGAGACGGCTTCGCCATCTCTCCGATAATCTCAAAAGCGGGGATTCTCTCAAAGAGAATCCCCGCTTTTGAAACGTCAGTTGATGAGCCACTCCGGCCTTGACCGCTTCTTGATGCCCGACACGACCCCCATCGCAGCGAACAGCGTCACGATCGACGAGCCGCCGTAGCTGAAAAACGGCAGCGTCAGCCCGATGACCGGCATAAGGAACAAGCACATGCCGATGTTGGCAATGGTCTGGAAGATGAGCATGCCCGCCATGCCGACGCACACAAGGCTTTCCATGCGGCTCGGCGCTTCGCGCGCGACAATGAGGCAGCGGACGATGATGGCAAGCAGCAGCACGATGATGAGAAGGCACCCGATAAAACCCAATTCCTCGCCGCAGACGCAGAAGATGAAGTCTGTCTGCCGCTCGGGAAGACTCGACCGGTACAACGACTGCGTCTGCGTGCCGTTGAACAGGCCCTGCCCCGTCAGCTTGCCCGAGCCGAGAGCGAGCATTCCGCGCGTCTGCTGCCAGCCCTTGCCCTCGGGCTGGTAGCTGTGGTCCAGAATGACCTTGATGCGGTCGTACCAGTCGCCGCGCAGGAGATTGAAATTCCACGCAGCAAGGAATCCGCCCACCGCGCCGCCAAGGCCGAGGAAGATCCAACGCAGCGCAAAGCCGCCCGCAAACGCCATGCACACAAAGACGAACAGATACACAAGGCCGCTGCCCGCATCCTTGGAGATCACATAATAAAAGAGGAACATGATCCCCGCGTGCGCCGTGGGCTGGATGACATTGGAAAAGCGCGTGAGGTCCTTTTTCTCCTGCAGCAGCGCAAGCTGGCGCGCCAAGAGGATAATGAACGTGATCTTCACGATCTCGGCGGGCTGAACGGTGATGGGAAAATTCTCCAAAAAGCCGACGCCGAGCCTTTTGCCGATGTCGTTCACGCCGAGCCAGGCGCGGTTGCCGTTTCGCGTCAGGCCAAAGGGCGTGCGCAGCAGCAGAATGAAGCCGAAGTTGAACGCCAGCAGCCACTTCCATTTTTTCCCGACCTCCGACACGTCGATGCTGGAGAGCAGGAAGTAGAGCAGCACGCCCAGCAGCAAGCCAAATCCCTGAATGGCAACATATTTAAAGGTATTGCGGAAATGCGTGGCACTCGCGATGAGCACCATGCCGTAAAGCGTGGAAACGGTGCACAGCGACAGCAGCACCATATCCGACTGCCGCACCACGTCACTTAAAAAATCGCGGAATCTGTTCACAGCCTCACGCTCCCTTCGCACAAAGTTTTCGATGTATTTTAGCACAATTTTACCCGTCTGTAAACGCACATTTCTCCCTCTTTCCGCAGAAAAGGAATTGTAAAGGCCGGCGCGCTGTGCTATACTATTTGGTAATATGGGTGAAAATGGGGTCAAGGAGGCGAAACCATGCAATTTCTGTCGCACAGCACGCAGGAGACCGAGGCGATCGGCGAAGAGCTTGCCCAAAAGCTCCGCGGCGGCGATGTGCTCGCCTTCACGGGCTCGCTCGGCATGGGAAAGACCGCCTTCACGCGCGGTCTTGCGCGCGGCCTTGGCTGCCGCGGACGCGTCACGAGCCCGACGTTCACCATCGTCAACGAGTACGAGGGCAGAACGCCGCTTTTCCATTTTGATATGTACCGCCTCGGCTCGTCGGACGAGCTGTTCGACATCGGCTGGGACGATTATCTCGCCCGCGGCGGCGTCTGTGCCGTCGAGTGGAGCGAGCGCGTCTCCGACGCGCTGCCGGAGGACACGATCTTTGTCGACATCGCGCGCACAGACGAGCACGAAGACTGGCGCACCATCACGGTCACGGGAGGCAGATTCGCATGAAAATTCTCGCTCTGGAAACATCGGCGAAGAGCGTTTCCTGCGCCGTCGTCGAAGACGGCGCGCCGCTCGCCTCCGCCTATCAGTGCACGGGGCTGACGCACAGCCGGACGCTTCTGCCGATGGTGGATGCGATGCTTAAAAACGCCGATCTGACGCTCGATGATATCAATGCCATCGCCATCGCGGCGGGGCCGGGCTCGTTCACGGGCCTTCGCATCGGCATTGCGGCGGTCAAGGGCCTTGCCTGGGCCGCAGACAAGCCGTGCCTCGGCGTTTCGACGCTCGAGGCCATGGCGCAGAATGCCGCGCACATCGACGGGCTTATCGTCGGCGCGATGGACGCGCGCCGCTCGCAGGTCTATAACGCCGTTTTCGAGGCAAAGGGCGGCGAACTCACGCGTCTGACGCCGGACCGCGCGATCTCGCTCGAAGAGCTCTGCGCGCAGCTTCAAGGCAAGCAGCAGCCCATCACCGTCCTCGGCGACGGCGGCGTGCTGTGCTATCGTTATTTAGAAGAGCACGGCGTCAAGTGCTCGCTCGCGCCCAGTATGCTCCTTTATCAGAGCGCCGTGGGCGTCGGCCTTGCGGCCGAGCGCGCCTATGCGCGCGGCGAGGCCGTGAGCGCACAGGAGCTTCTCCCCGTTTATCTGCGCCCCGCGCAGGCAGAGCGCCTGAGAAGCTCCAAATTGAACCAGTAAGCAAAAACACATTAAAATATATTTTTTCGGAGGTCAAAGCAATGGAAGCCAAATTCAACGAGAAAGTACACATCATGAACCACCCCCTCGTCGCCCACAAGCTCACCATCATGCGCGATGAAAACACCAGCGTCAAGGATTTCCGCGAGCTCGTGTCCGAGATCGGTATGCTCATCACCTACGAGGCCACGCGCGACCTCCCGCTGACCACCAAGCACATCAAGACCCCCATCTGCGAGATGGACGCCCCCACGCTCGCAGGCAAGAAGTTCGTTGTCGTCCCCATCCTGCGCGCCGGTCTCGGCCTGGTCGACGGCGTGCTGCGCATGGTGCCCTCCGCCCGTGTGGGCCACATCGGCATGTACCGCGATGAAGAGACGCTCGAGCCCCACCCCTACTTCTGCAAGATGCCCAAGGACGTGGCCGAGCGCGACGTGATGATCGTCGACCCGATGCTCGCCACCGGCGGCTCTGCCTGCGAAGCCATCGGCGAGATGGTCAAGCGCGGCTGCAAGCACATCACGCTCATGGTGCTCGTCGCCGCTCCCGAAGGCATCAAGGCCGTTCAGGAGAAGTACCCCGACGTCAACATCTACGCCGGCGCACTCGATGATCATCTCAACGAGCACGGCTACATCGTCCCCGGCCTCGGCGACGCGGGCGACCGCATTTTCGGCACGAAGTAACTTCAATGAAACCGACTTACGTCGCTTTCATTGAGAAAGATTCGCGTCGCTCTGTGCCTCATTGTCTGCACAAGCAGACAATTCGACACTCGCTTTGCGCAAAGAGTAATTCCTGACGCACATGTCGTCAGGAATTACGATTTTAATTGTTTTCCGCCTGCGGGCGGAAAATGGTACGAAGAATCTTCACAATTTTGTCATTGCATTATTGTGTTCCATTCGTTATAATGATTGGGCATTTTCAATAGCACTTTTGCAAATCTGCAAAACCCAATAATTGAGAGGACTGAACAAACAAATGAGTGCATCCAGAGAAAAGAAGAGCCGCCAGGAGAATCTGGCAGGCGGTTATGTCGATCCCCGGACAAAGCGCGAAAAGGACGAGCAGGCGAAGGATCGCCGCAGCAATGCCCTGTATATCGCCATCGCCGTTATCTTCGTGATCGTCGGTATCGTCGTCACGGTCGCCAACTCCAAGGTGATCGAACGCAACGCCGACGCCGTGACCATCGGCAACGAGACCTACACGGCCGCTGATGTGAGCTATTTCTACAACACCATTTACAGCAGCTTTGTCTCCAAGAACTCCTATTACCTGAGCGCTTACGGTTTGGACACCAGCAAGTCGCTCAAGGAGCAGGACTGCCCCATCAACGGCAGCACCTGGTACGACTATTTCCGCGATCAGGCGCTCGAGAGCCTCAAGTCTTACACCCTGCTCGCGCAGAAGGCCGAGGCCGAGGGCTTTGACGCCAGCGAGGAAGTGGAGCAGTCCGTGCAGGAGACGCTCTCCGATCTGGATGCTTCCGCAGCTTCCGCCGGTTACACCCGCGCGCAGTACATCAAGGCTGTGTGCGGCCCGCTGGTCAACGAGAAGGTCTTCGAGCGCAACATCCGCATGATCGCGCTCGCGCAGGCTTACTCCAACAGCTACTCTGACTCCCTGTCCTACACCTCCGACGAGGTGCAGGCCGCTTACGACGCTGATCCCAAGAGCTATCAGAGCGCCGACATTGAGTACATTCTCTTCACCTCCGCTGCCGGCGACGACGCAACGGACGAAGAAAAGACCGAGCTTCTCGAGCAGGCCAAGCAGAAGGCCGAGACCGCTCTCTCCCGCTATGCGCAGGGTGAGACGTTCGACACCATCGGCGAGGATATGGAAGGCTCCTATGCGCACATCGGCTATGCTGAAAACGGCGCTTCCGATATGCTGACCTGGGCATTTGACGATGCCCGTCAGGAGGGCGACACCACCGTCGCCGCCTATGGCGAGAAGGGTTATTACGCTGTGCTCTTCCACTCCCGCAGCCGCAACGACTATCACACGGTTTCCGTGCGTCATATCCTTGTTGACAGCGAGGAGAAGGCCAACGAGCTCCTGCAGCAGTACAACAACGGCGAGAAGACCGAGGACGCCTTCGCCGCGCTGGCCGTCGCCAACTCCACCGACCCCGGCAGCGCCAGCAACGGCGGCCTGTACACCGATATCTACCGCGGCCAGATGGTCAGCGAGTTTGAGGATTGGTGCTTCGATCCCTCCCGTCAGGCGGGCGACACCGGCATCGTGCAGACGAGCAACGGCTATCACGTGATGTACTTCGTCGAGACCAATCCCCAGCCCTACTGGTACTACAAGGCTGACCTTGATCTCAAGAACGACGCTTACGACGAGTGGTACGCTGCCATCACCGATGGTGTGGAGACCGAGCAGCTTGACGGCATGAAGTACGTCGGGTAAATCTCCCTACTTACGACAAAATAAGCTGCCGGTTTCTGACCGGCAGCTTATTTCTTTTTGATTCTGACTTTTGAGGCGACACTATGGACAATCAGTTTTTACGCACGCAGATGCTGCTCGGCGGCGACGCGATAAATCAGCTACACCGCAGCCATGTGGCCGTGTTCGGCCTTGGCGGCGTGGGCAGCTACGCGGTCGAGGCGCTGGTGCGCTCAGGCGTCGGCGAGCTAACACTCATCGACGATGACACTGTCAGCCCCACGAATTTGAACCGTCAGCTCGAGGCACTGCACTCCACCGTCGGCCAAAATAAAACCGACGCGCTCGCCGCGCGCTGCCGCGACATCAACCCCGACGTCAGACTGCACCTCATCTGTGCGCGCTACGACGCCGCGCACCGCGAGGACTTCTTTTCCGCGCACTATGACTACATCCTCGACGCGATCGACACGGTGTCGAGCAAGCTCGACCTCATCCAGACGGCGCAGGCTCAAGGCATTCCCATTCTCTCCGCCATGGGCACGGGAAACAAGCTGGATGCTTCGCAGCTATGCATCACGGACATCTCCAAAACGCGCAACTGCTCGCTTGCGCGCGTGATGCGCAAGGAACTGCGCGACCGCGGCGTCAAGCACCTGCGCGTGATCTACTCCCCCGAGCTTCCCGCCAAGCCCGAAGCACTGGAAGCGCCCCCACCGGGCCGCCGCAGCGTACCGGCAAGCCTCGTCTGGGTCCCCGGCTGCGCGGGACTGATGATGGCGGGCGACGTCATCCTGACGCTTGCCGGATGCAAAAAAGAGAAAGAAGGCGGCAGCCAATGATTTTGACCGGTACCATCGTCAATTCCGCCGCGATCGTCGCGGGCAGCATCGCCGGACTTCTGCTCGGCAAGTTTATCCCCGAGCGCTTCAGCGGCGCAATGGAAAAGGGCGCGGCGCTCTGCGTGCTCTACATCGGCGTGGACGGCATGCTCGCGGGCGAAAACACGCTCGTCGCCATCCTTTCGATCGCGATCGGCGCGATCTTCGGCGAGCTATTACAGCTCGATGAACACATGCATCAGCTCGGCGACTGGGTCGAGCGAAAATTTGGCGGAAAGGGGTCGAAAACCTCGCTTTCCGAGGGATTTGTCACCGCCTCGCTCCTCTTCTGCGTGGGCGCAATGGCCATCATGGGCGCACTCGACTCCGGCCTGACCGGCGACCATTCGACGCTCTACGCCAAGGCGCTGCTCGACGGCATCATTTCTGTCGTCTACGCCTCGACCCTCGGCATCGGCGTCGCGCTTTCAGCTATCCCTATCTTCCTCTATCAGGGTTCCATCGCGCTGGGTGCGTCGTTCCTCGCGCCGTATCTCACAGAAGCGGTCATCCTCGAGATGAAGTGCGTCGGCTCGATTCTCATCCTCGGCCTATCGCTCAACATGCTAGGCCTGACGAAGATCAAGGTGATGAACTACGTCCCTGCGGTGTTCCTGCCGATCCTATTGTGTCGGTTTCTGTAAGCAAAAAGAAGCGTTCCATCGAATGATGGAACGCTTCTTTTTTACTCTTCCAAAATGAGCGGCAGAGCGCGGACGCAGCAGTGCTTCATGTCGACATGGCTGTCGTCTAAAAAGCCGACGCCTTCGGCCTTCAAAAGCTCGACCTGACGGTTCGCACCGCCGAAAGCAAAAGCACTTGACACCTCCCCGTCCCGCTTGACGACGCGGTGACACGGGATGACGCCCGGCTCTGGATTCACGTGCAGCGCGTAGCCCACGACGCGGGCGAGGCGCTTGTTGCCGATCGCCGCGGCAATCTGGCCGTAGGTCGCGACGCTTCCGCGCGGAATGAGCCGCACCGCCGCGTACACTTTGTCAAAAGTCGTCATGCTTCTCCCCTCTTTTTGAGCCGGCGGGCGAGCAGCAGCCCGCCCACGATCAGGACAAGATAGAATAGATAGTAGGGCCAGTCGTGCCGCAGCCATATCCCCGCGCTCTCCCAAACGATCGGCCAGTCGCCCCCGTCCGCATACTCTCTCGACGTCGACCACAGATCCACCAGATAACCAAGCATAGAGGCCAGGCGGGCAATCGCCAGCGCCGCACCGGCTGCGGCAATGCCAAAACAGATCGGTCTGCCGCGCTTTTTCCAAACCGTACAGGCCAGCACAGCGGCGGCTATCGCCATTGCACCAAGGACGAAGTGCAGCGCCGTATACGACTCGAATCCCGTCCGCGCAACGCTCCACACCGCTGCCATCACAACAATTGTCATCACCAGCAGCAGCGCATCGTTGAATATACCGCTCCGCCCGCGCGTATCGCCACCCTGCTTCTGCTCGGCTGCCTGCGGCGCGTCCTCCGATCTTTCCCAGATCAGATAATCCGTCGTCACACCGAAGTACGTGCAGATGGCGCGCAGCTTGTCGAGGTCGGGCGTCGAGTCGCCGCATTCCCATTTGCTGATGGCCTGCCGCGAGACATCCAGCTCCGCGGCGAGCTGCTCCTGCGATAAACCGCGCGATCTGCGCAACAGCTGTAATTTTTCTCCCAGGGTCATGTATTTGTCCTCCGTTTGCTTTGATGCGCCCAGTATAGCCGACTGCGGCGAAAAGCGCCACCAGTCAAGGCTTGCAAGTCCGCAACCAAACGTGGCAACGGAGATTTATTCCTCTTTTTTCTTGCTTTTCTTAAACAGCGCGCCCACGTCGACCTCCACCAGCACAAGGCTCGCGAGCATCAGCGCCGCGCCGATGTAGCCCTTGACGCCGATGCGCTCGCCCAGCAGGAAGAACGCGAAGATCGCCGAAAACACGGGTTCGAGCGTGAAGATGAGGCTCGCGCGGCTCGCCGTCGTGTGCTGCTGGAAGACGCTCTGGATCACAAGGCAGATGCCCGAGCACACGATGCCGAGAAACAGCGCCGCCGCCCAGACCTTTGCCGTACCCGGCAGTGCAGGCGTCTCCAGAAATACGGAGAGCATCAGCATCACCACGCCGACGACGGCGAGGTCGCATACGCCGAGCGCCAGCGGGTCGACCTTTTCATTCGCCACGGCCTTTTCTGTGACCATCAGGTCGACGGAGTAGAAAATTGCCGCAAACAGGCAGATGACATCGCCGAGCGCAGGCTTGAGCGTTTCGTTCAGCGTCATCAGCGCCAGACCGATGAGGCATAACACCATCGAGACGCCGAACTTCTTCTCCGGCTTTTTGCGATACACGATGAACTCCAGAATCGGCGTCGTCACGACCGAGAGCGCGCTGATGAAGCCTGCGTTCGACACCGACGTGTAAAGCACGCCGTAGGTCACGCTCGTATACACGATGACGAGCGACAGGCCGACTAAAATACTGTACTTGACGGTCTCGCGGCTGGCGTGAAACACATTTTTATGAAAAACAAGTCCCAGCACGATAAAAGCCGTCAAAAAGCGGAAGGCGTTGAGCGTCAGCGGCTGCATATCCCTCAGGCAGATCGCCGTCAGGCAGTTAGAAATGCCCCAAAAGCTCGTCGCCAGCAGCAGCATCAGATCTGCCCTGCGCTGATGTTCCATTGGTTTTCCCTCTTTCTCTTTGGATTCTCTTTTCTCTCATTTATCAAACGGGCGCCTTGCGGCGTCCGTTTGATTGGTCAATTTTACCATATGCATTAAATTTCCGCAAGTGGCATGAGAGGGCAAAATGTAAAAATCTTAACGTCCCTGCCGCTGCGGCGCGGACTTATTTTATCCGGCAAAGCCGTTTTCGATGAGGAATTCCTCAAACTTTGCAAGCGCCTCGGGCACAGCCTTGCGGCCGTAGCCCATGCGGAAATACTGGCCGTCAAAGTCGTAGATATCCGCAGGCAGGAGCAGCACGCCCTTCTTGTCCACCGCCATCTGGCAGAAGTCCTTGACCGGCATATCGAGCAGCAGCTTGTGGAAGGCCACAGGCCCGCAGGTGATGGGACGGGGAGAAAACAGCTTCGGATATCTCGAGAAAAACGCGTCGGCAAGCTGCATGTTGTCCCGAATCAGATTCGTATTGCGCGTGAGCAGCACATCACCGTGTTTGAGAGCGACCTTGGCAAGGAATTCCGACGGCGCGGAGTCGCAGATGCTCATGTAATGCTTGAACTTGACGACCTTTTCCAAAAGCTCCAAGTCCTTTGTCACGAGCCAGCCCACGCGCAATCCCGCAAGGCCGTAGGCCTTGGACATCACACCGAGCGACACGCACTTTTCATAGTGGTCGGCCATCCAGTCACGCTTTTCGCCGTCCATCTCAAGGCCCTTGTAGACCTCGTCGGCAAAGAGGTAGAGGTCATGGCGGCGGCAGATGTTGCACAGGCGCTCGATCTCGGCGTTCGTAAAGGTGTAGCCCGTGGGGTTGTTGGGTGAGTTGATGGCGATGAGCTTCGTGTTCGGGCGGATCAGCGCCTCGAGCGCGTCAAAGTCGACCGTCCACTTCTCCCCGTCGTCTTTTAAGTACCATTTCGACAGCTCGCAGCCTGGGACGGCGTTGGCCACCTCGTAGGCGGACTGATAGTTCGGGAACATCGCGATCATGTGGTCGCCGGGGTCAAGCATGACGTTCATGTAGCCGAAGATGGCCTCCTGCGCGCCGTGGAAGATGAGCACGTTGTCCTTCGTCATGGTCTTATAGAGTCCCGCGATAATCTCGCGCAGCTCGGGATCGCCCCAGGTCTCGGTGTAGCCCAGCCATTGGGAGAGATATTTTTCCTGCGCACCCGGCTCAAGCGCAAGCAGGTCGCGCGTGCTCATCGACTCGCAGTCCGACTGCGTGAGAAGATAGGGTGCGGTGAATTCATACTTTCCAAAATAGCATTCAAGCTTAAAGTCGTTGATCTTCATAGTTGTTCCTCTCTTTTGCCCCGCCAAACTTTTGCTGCCTTCGCGCATCCCCCTCTTGCGGTCTGCGCGAAAAATGCGCTATAATAGCGGCACTTTTAGCATTCATTCATTATATTATAGCGAAGGAAAAAAACTTTGTAACCAGCCAAATCAGCGAAAGTGAACCCAGCCAAAAGGAGGCAACACCATGAAGCGTCAAGTGCCCGTGCAGATCCGGTGGGAGCCGGCCCTCAAAAGCGCCGTTCCCGTCTACCGGCAGATCGTGCAGTATGTCTGCGATAAAGTCTCGACCGGCGAGTGGCCGATCGGCACGCGGCTTCCCTCGCAGCGGGACCTTGCGGTAATGCTCGGCGTGAACCGCAGCACCGTGACGAGCGCCATGGACGAGCTTGTGTCCTATGGCGTCGTCGAAGGGAAGCGCGGCGCTGGCGCGCAGATCGTGAGCAACACGTGGTCGCTACTGCTCTCCCCTGCGCCGGACTGGGAAAAGCTACTCTCCTCCGGCTTCTTCCGCGCCAACAGCAATACGATCCAGGCCATCAACCATCTGGAATTCGTCCCCGGCATGACGCGCCTCGGCACCGGCGAGCTCGACCCGCGGCTCTTTCCCGTGGAGAAATGGCAGACCGTTTTGCAGCGCGTGAGCCAAAAGGTCACGAGTCTTGGCTATCTGGAACCGCTGGGGCTTTTCGAGCTGCGGCAGGCGATCTCAAAGCATCTGGAAGCGCTCGGTATCCACGCGCCGCCGTCGTGCATCCTCATCACGTCGGGCGCGCTGCAGGCCTTACAGCTCATCTCGGCGTGCCTTCTGCCCGCGGGGTCAAGGGTGCTGACGGAAGCGCCGAGCTATCTTAAATCGCTTCAGGTCTTCCAGTCCGCAGGCATGCATCTTTCCGGCATCCCGATGGACGTGCAGGGCTTGCAGATGAACGCTCTTGCCGCGCTCGCGCAGCGAGAGCACCGCCGCGGCGGCACCATCCTCTACACCATTCCCACAAACCAGAATCCGACGGGCATCACGATGAGCCTGCCGCGACGCGAGGCGCTGCTGCGCTTCGGCGCAGAGAACCGCCTGCCCATCATCGAGGACGGCGCATACGAGGAGCTGTGCTTTTCCCCTGCGCCGCCGTCGCTCAAGGCGCTCGACCGCGCGGGCACGGTGCTCTATCTCGGCAGCGCGTCCAAGTCGCTCGCACCGGGGCTTCGCATCGGCTGGGTCGCTGCGAGCGAGCCCATCGTGCAGCGCCTCGGCGATGTGAAGATGCAGACAGACTACGGTGCAAGCTCCATCTCGCAGTGGATCTTCGCGGAGTTCCTGTCAAGCGGACTGTATGACGAGTACATTGTGCAGCTGCGCGGCATTCTGCGCGAGCGGCGCGACCGCGCGCTCGACGTGCTGGAACGGCACTACCGCGATCTTGCCGTGTGGAACGTGCCAAACGGCGGATTTTATATCTGGCTCACGCTGAAAAATGCCGCCGCGACGGAAAAGCTCTTCGAATCCGCGGCCATGGCGGGCATTCTATTGAACCCCGGCGACATGTACGACTTTGCGCGCAACGGTTCGCTGCGCCTGTCCTATGCCTATACGACGCCAGACGAATTCGAGCGCGCGGCAATCCGGCTCGCGCGCATCATCCGAAACGAAACGGACAGCTGGCATTGAGCCGGCTGTCCGTTTTCATCTTTCATTGTAATTTCTGCACCGGCGGCAAAAAGCCGCGCTTCGCATTCTCCTCTGTGTCGTCCGACTCGTCGTAGGCGTCGTAGGGCGCGGACGGGTCGTGCACCTTTTTCTTGAACGGCGAGCAGAGCTTATCGCAGTGCGCAAAGGCGAAGTAGAGATCGTCCGTCCAGCCGGTGTGGCCCGTCAGGATGACGGGCCGCAGGCCGCGCGTGCGAAGCTTCTGCTCCAACTCCGCCAGCGACTTGACTGCGAGCTTGTTGCTCTCCGCCAGCGTGGAAATGAAGCTGTAGCCGCCGTCCGCGCCGAACCAGATCGTATCGCCCGTGAAGAGGTACCTGTCGTCAATGAGGTACACCATATGCCCCCACGTGTGGCCAGGGACCAAAAAGCATTCGATCTTAATGCCGTCGATCTCGAAGACCTGCCCGTCGCGCAGCAGCACCTTTTCGTTGTTAATGGTCACCTGCGGCAGCTTGTAGAGGTGGTAGATCACCTTGCGGCGCACCTCGCCGGTGAGATATTTGTTCTCGATCTCGCCGATATAGAGCTTCGCGTCACGGAAAAGGCCGGGGCTGTCCGCCTCCACCGCGCCGACATGGTCGGTGTCCTGATGGGTGATGAGGATATGGCGGATGGACTTCGGGGCGATGCCGAGCCAGCCCATCTTTTCCTCAAGACGGTCATAGTTGTAGCCCGCGTCGACCATGATGGTCGTCTCGCCCTTGCAGTAGAAAAAGATGTTCGCCACCCATTCGCGCACGCAGGCGACATGTTCATCGACCCAGCCGGTGTTCAGCGGCTTGAATACCTCCTTGCCGCGGTACATCTTGCTCATTTCCTTTTTCTGAAATTCGGTAGCTTGCTTGGACACGGCAGATTTCTCCCTGTTTTGATTTTTAGTTCAACGTCTCTAACTTCAAGTGATAAAAAGCCGCACGCGGCGTTCACGCCCGCGGAAACAGCTCTTCGCACGCGCCGCGCGTCAGCGTTTCGAGCACCTGCGGATACAGCGCGCCGATCTGCTCCTGATGCGACACCGTGAGGATCAGGCCACAGATCGTCGCAGCGGCGAGCGCGATACCTCCGCGCGGGGTCAGGCCGCTCTCTTCCAAAAGGTCGCGGATATGTACCTCGTCGCTGTGGTAGTGCTCGGCTTTCACCTGCGCGGGGATGCGGCGCAGCAGATAGGCCGAGTCCTCCTCGATGAATTTCATCGCACCGATCTCGGATAAGCGGCTGCAGGCCGTGAGCAGCACGTTCGCGATGCGCTCGTCGGGCGGCAGGTCTTTGCCCTCCTCCAGCGCCTGCTCGGCCACCTGATAGACCTCGCTGTGGATATCCTCCAGCACCTCGAAAAACAGCAGTTCTTTGGACGCGAAGTATTTATAGAACAGTCCCTTCGAGATGCCCGCCGCCTCGGTGAGCTGCTCGACCGAGGTCTTGCGCAGCCCCAGCGTGACGGCGCAGCGGCGCGCCTCTCGCAACAGCGTTTCGCGGATGGCCGCGTTCTCTTCTGCGGAAAAGGCCATTGGCATTCCCTCCTTTGTTGAAATTTTTGACCAGTTTGGTTTATTGGTCATATTGTAGCATATCCATCGCCGTCTGGCAAGAAAAAAAGGATCCCATTCCTTTATAAATACTGAATAAAACCACAGCTTTTATCAATGCACTGCGTTATATATGTGCAGCACAGCCGCGAGGCCGGTATGGATGCGCACATCTCCAAGCCCTTCGACGTCAAGACGCTCTGCATCTGCCTGCGGCGGCTTGAAGGACAAGCAGTAAACGCAAAAAAGAGGACATTCCGATTCTTTTCGGAATGTCCTCTTCCCTTTTCTTGTTACAGCAGGCCGTAGACCTCGTGCAGATCCCTGATCTCGTGGTCGATGCGGTAACCCTCCGGCGCTTTGATTCCCTCGGGATTGTACCAGCAGGTCACGATGCCCGCGTTGTCGCCGCCGCGGATATCGCTCGTGAGCGAATCGCCGACGATCATCGTCTCGCCCTTCTCGACCGGTCCGATGGCGGCGAAGACCTGGTCGAAAAACTCCTTTTTCGGCTTCTCCGCGCCAAGCTGCTCGGAGAGGAACACGCCGTCCATCAGCGCACCGAGGCCGGAGCGCGTCAGCTTCTTCGTCTGCGCGACGACCGTACCGTTCGAGACGACGCACTGGCGCACCTTGCCGCACAGCGACTTGACGATCTCATAGCTGTCGTCGCGGTAGACGATGGTGTCGCCCAGACGCAGCTGATAGGCGTCGTTGAACTTCGGCGCAAGAGCGACGTCGATCCCCTCCTCCGCGAAAAACTCCTCAAAGCGGCCGACAAGCACCTGCGGCTTCGTGATCTCGCCGCGCTCGAGTTTTTCCCAGTATTTCATATTCAGGACGGAATAGCGCGCGACCTGCTCATCCGAACATTCGCCAAGGCCAAACTCGACAAAAAGGCTCTGGATGGCGGCGCGCTCGGCGGCGTCAAAGTCCAGCAGCGTGCGGTCCACGTCCCACAAAATCGTTTTGATCATAAGATATCTCCAAAAACAGTCAAAATTACTCTTTTTCCGCGTGCGCGGCGAGAACATCATACCACAGCAGGACTACGCCCGCAACGCCGATTTTCCGCCGCTTGCAGGAAAGATCGTACCGTGATAGAATAGCAGCAACGATTTTGGACAGAAAGGAACTTCTTTCTATGAATATCACCGTATATCTCGGCGCGAACAGCGGCAATGATCCGACGCTCGAATCGTCTGTGCGTGAACTGGGCCGCCTCATCGGCGAGAGCGGCAGCGCTCTTGTCTACGGCGGGTCGAAAAACGGCCTGATGGGTGCGCTCGCTGAAAGCGTGCTGCGCGCGGGCGGCGAAGTGACCGGCGTGGAGCCGCAGTTTTTCATCGACAAGGGCTACGAGTATGACGAGATCACGACGCTCATCGTCACGCGCGACATGACCGAGCGCAAGACGAAGATGATCGAGCTCGGCGACGCGTTCATCGCCTTCCCCGGCGGCACGGGCACGCTCGAGGAGATCAGCGAGATCATGTCAAAGGTGTCGCTCAAGCAGCTCGCCGCGCCGTGCATCCTCTATAATCTGAACGGCTATTACGACCACTTGAAAGCCCTGCTCGCTCACATGATCGACATGGGCCTCTCCACGCCCGAGCGGCAGGAGGGCATCTACTTTGCCGAAACGCTGGACGACATTCGCGCGATCTTGAAGATTTGAGGAAAAGCCGCCTTCGGCGGCTTTTCTTTTTGTGCGGCGCTTGACAGGCCTCCTTCGCTGCGGTATGCTAAAAGAAACTTAAAGTTACTCACTGTGCTGCAACCTAAAGCGCGCTTTCATTTCAGGAGGATTTCATGGTCTACACAGTCGGCGAGATGGCGAAAAAGCTGGACGTCCCCGCTTCCACGCTGCGCTATTACGATAAGGAGGGCCTGCTGCCCTTTGTGGAGCGCTCGTCCGGCGGCATCCGCATGTTTCAGGAATCGGACTTCGAGTGGTTACAGGTCATCGGCTGCATGAAAAAGGCCGGCATGTCCATCAGGGACATCCGCCAGTACATCGAGCTTGCCCTGCGCGGCGACGACACCATCGACACGCGCCTCAAGATGTTCACGCACCAGCGCGACGTGCTGCTCGCGCAGATGGAGGAGATGCGCCACACGCTCGAGACCGTGGAGTACAAATGCTGGTATTATGAAACTGCAAAGGCCGCGGGCACGATCGATGTCCCAAGGGATATGGCGGACAAGGACGTGCCCGAGCGCTTCCGCGCCATCCGGCGCGAACTCAAGACGATTCCGCAGGAGTAAAGGTAAACCACTTTTCTGCCGGCAAGCAGGAAAAGGATAAGAATAGGAAAGTAAACTATGGATCGGATCAAGAAGAATTTTGGCTTTGGCTGCATGCGCCTGCCGATGATCGGCGAAGAGGTGGATATCGAGCAGACCAAGCAGATGGTGGACGCGTTTTTAGACGCGGGCTTCAACTATTTTGACACTGCGCACGGCTACATCCAGGGCAAGAGCGAAAAGGCGCTCAAGGCCTGCCTGACAAGCCGCTATCCGCGCAAGAAGTACATCCTGACCGACAAGCTGACGGCGAACTATTTCAAGACCGAGGCAGACATCCGCCCGTTTTTCGAGAGCCAGCTCGAGATCTGCGGCGTCGAGTATTTTGACTTCTATCTGATGCACGCGCAGGGTCTTGTCAACTATGACCACTTCAAGGAGTGCCGCGCGTATGAAACGGCGTTTGCGCTCAAAAAAGAGGGCAAAATTCGCCACGTCGGCATTTCCTTCCACGACCGCGCCGAGGTGCTCGAGCGCATTCTGACCGAGTATCCCGAGATCGAAGTTGTCCAGATCCAGTTCAACTACGTCGACTACGACGATCCCGCGGTGCAGAGCCGCAAGTGCTATGAGGTCTGCCGCAAATTCAATAAGCCCGTCATCGTCATGGAGCCCGTCAAGGGCGGCAACCTCGTGAACCTGCCTGAGAACGCAAAGGCCGTGCTTGAAGACCTGCACGGCGGCAGCCCCGCGAGCTACGCCATCCGCTTTGTCGCGGGCTTCCCCGGCATGATGATGGTGCTCTCCGGCATGAGCAACATGGAACAGATGCAGGACAACATCTCGTTCATGCGGGACTTCAAGCCCCTCGACGAGACCGAGCGCGCCGCGGTGGAAAAGGTGCAGGAGATCTTCCACAGCAAGGACCTCATCCCCTGCACGGCCTGCCGCTACTGCACGGACGGCTGCCCCAAGCACATCTCTATCCCTGACCTCTTCGCCATTATGAACGCCAAGCAGATTCACCACGACTGGAACGCGGACTGCTACTATGAAGATGTCCACACCGCGCCGGGCCGCAAGGCGTCCGACTGCTTAAAGTGCGGCAAGTGCGAAAAGGTCTGCCCGCAGCACCTCCCCATCCGCAAACTGCTCGAGCAGGTCGCGGCAGAATTTGAAAAGGCCCCCGCAGCGAATTAAGCTCAAAATGTAAAATACAGCACCGGCGAGAGAAAGATGGAAAACTCTCGCCGGTGCTGTTTGCTTGCACTGATCCTTGATCTTTATCATAACACCGCGCCGCGGTGTTTTTCTTGGTCTGCCGCTTTGGCCGTTCGGCGAGGTGGACAGTGGACCCCAGAATTTTTTGTTTGTCGCCCTTTGTTTTAGGCTATGGCTGAAGTATAACGTGGATTCTTTAAGCGAACCTAAATTTGGTGTAAATAAAGTATGAACAATTCTCGTGTCGCGCGGGAAAAATATATGTAAAAAAGCGGCGCATTTTGCGTAAATTTTCGTTTCTTCCTTGCAATAACTGCTCCTTCGGCGTATAAAAAAGTAAATTTTGTCGATTTCTTAACAAATTTGCGGCGAAATTCATACCTGCGGCTCACCTCGCACGCGATCTTGCCGCGCGCTGCTCCTCCACATTCCGAAAGAGAACGGCGGCACCATCGGATCAAGGGAGAAAATCATGCAGAAAAAACGAGTGCTCAGCCTGATTTTAGTCGCATTTGCAGCCGTTCGAACAGGTCGTTTTGCGGATGAGACGCGCGTGAATGAGCTCCATGCCGGCAAAATCCGGATTACAGAGCGCGGGCATGACCTCGAGAAGGTCGTGCTTTTTGGCGAATTCCGCGGTCGGACAGGCGGTGAACTCATAGTAGATGGGCTGATCCTTGTCAAACGGCGCAACGTGCATCTCAAAGTCGCCCCACTTGTCGCACTGTTTTTTCGCGTTCAAAAACGCGCGGTGCAGGAGCTTTTTGCAAAGCGGCTTGTTGATGTCGATGAATTTGAGCTTGCTGAGCTTTCGGAACGACGGCAGGAAGAGGTTCCCCTCCATCTCCTCAATCTCTTGAAGGCTTGTCACGTCCTTGCAGACGACGTAATACGCCATCAGCGCGATGCAGTCGTAATTGCCGCCCGGGCCGTTGTGAAAGTTTTTCTTCCCGCCAAGGTCGGTGCGCCAGTCGCTCAAAAAGTCGACATACTGCATCTGCACGCGCTCCCAGACGGCTTCGCGCTGCGATTCCGGATAGTGGTGCGCGATCTTCTCCCGAATTTCCGCCTTGCAGGGCTTTGAATAGATCACATGGCAGGTGCGGTCAAATTGCAGCTGATCGTCGTTCATTGTCTTCCCTCCCGTATTTTTTACGCTTGCCGATATCAGAGCGTCGGTTTGCCGTGAGGTCTTCTCCCCTGTCTTACGCTCGCTGCGCTTTTTTCATCGTCACGAGCAGCCCGCCGAACATCCAGACGTTGCCGATGGCGAGCCACGCGCAGCGCAGGGCGTTGCCAAGCGGCCGGTTGCCGAGCAGCGCCGCGAGAAAATACACGAGCATGCCGAACGTCATAGAGAAGACGCAGCACCACTTCAGATACGGTGTCAGCCCCTTTCGGAATGCGACGATCTGCGTCATCACCAGCACAAAGAAGAAGATCCAGAACAGCACGAGCGGCGGCATCAAGAAGTATGCGCTGTACTGCGTCAAAAGCGCTTCGGAAAGCCCGTGTTTCATCAGAAACACCGCCGTGCACACCGGCACATGGAAGCCGCACGCGCAGAACATCAGGTAGCCGAAAATGCCGGAGCGGCAGCGGTGCGCGTATTTCGGCGACTTCGCCGCCATCAGGCGGTAAACACCGAAGCAGGCAAGTCCCTCAAGCACCACGCCGAAAAGCCCCAGCAGCGCTGCGGCAAAAAGGCCGCTGTCCGAGGTAGAAGTATAGGCCGATAGCATCTGTAGAACGCCTTCAAGCGCCTTGTCCTCCACGCCCTAGCCGAGGATCAGGTCACCGGCGAGGTGCAGAACGGACGCAAAAAAGGCCGATGGTCAGCAGCTTTTTGATGCGCGGCCAGTCAAGCTCACGCGAGATGCCGATGTCATTGAAGTCACTCATGCTTTTTATTCTCCTTTGCAAAGTCGAGGCGGACGATCTGCATGTTCATCATGCCGTCGCCGACCTTCGATAAAAAGCGGAAGAATTTCCGTACATTTTGATTCCTCAAGTCGTTGTAGCCCAGCATGTAGCCGCGCGAGGACACACGCAGCCTATCGCTCCACGCCGAAAGCTCGCGCCTTGCGTCGGTGACGGCGAAATACGCGCCGACGTCCTTGATCTCCGCGTCCTTGAGCCATGTTTTGAGCATCAGCTTGACCGCCTTGCGGTTCGCCGCGTCGAAGACGAGCTTGCCGCCTGGGAACGCCTCCGCCATCGCGCACACGAGCGCTTTGACCTGCGGCGTGAGGAAATAGTAGAACACACCCGCGGCGAAGAACACCGCGCCGCCACTCGCGTCGATCTCACTGAACCACGAGGTGTCATTTAAGTTGCAGGGGATGTTTTTCTCGCGCTCGAGCGCAGGCAGGAGCGCATCGCGCACGGCGATGACATTGGGAAAGTCGAGGTTGTAAATTTTGCACGTGCCGTTGTCACAGGCGCGTCCCGTGGCGTCCAGCCCGCAGCCGAGGTTCACGACCGCCGCGTTCGGGTACGAGCGCAGATAGTCCCGCACCTCGCAGGCGAGGTCGCTCTGCCGCATGGCGCACTCTAAAAAGCCGAACTGCTGCATCATGCTCTGCGACCTTTTCGCGAACGTGGAAAAATCGTAGTCGATCTCTTCGATCAAGCGCATGGCCGTCTCGTCGCGGAACAGGTTCGGGTAGAGCTCCGAGCACATCTTACGCCCGTAGAGCGGGATGACGAGCGTCTCCTGCACGGTGTTTTTCTCAATGTGGTACTTCATCGGTCTCTCCTTTCATTTTCCCGCGAGCTTCAGGCAGAAGTCGCAGCACTCATTTCCGCGGCCGAGCGTCTTTGTGCGGTGCCAGACGAGCTTCGGGTGCAGGTCATCATAGGCGATGTTGTCGCTGTCGCAGAAGCAGGGGCAGAGCTCCGGACAGCCGTGTTCGACACAGGTGTCGTGATAGGGGCACTTCGTCATATCGATGCGCCAGACGCCGCCGGAGGTCTGATACTCCGTGGCCGCAAAGCCCGCCGTCTCGCCGTAGAATTTTGGCGTCAGCTTACTGAACAGCACCGGCGGCAGATGATAGAGCCCCGGAACCTTGAGCAGCTTGAGGATGGTTTTTCTCATCGTCCACGCATGCTCCGCCACATAGCCGTGGACGGTTTGCAGCGCCTCGTCCTTGGGCATGACGGTCTGCAAGGTCTCGTAGGCAGCGATGCCGGGTAAAATCTGGCTTTCCAAGTGGAACTGCTTTTCCTTCGACGCGTTCAGATGCATTGAGCGCAGGCGCGACAGCCTTTCGTCCAACAATCTGTTCAGTTCGATGCCCTGCTCGGGAAATCGCCGCGCGACGGTCTCGCGGAACGCCGCAATAATGTAGTTTCTCTTCATGCGCTTTTCCTCACTTTCGCAAAAACGGCAGCGGCGGCAGCTCGTTTTGCTCGATGATGCGATCCAGCATCGCCGCAAAGCCCTGCGGGTCGCGAATTTGATACCGCATGTGGTTATGATCTTCAAAAACAGGGAAATGGCCGTCGGGATACACTTTTCTCACCGCGTCGCGGTACTTGAAGTGGTCCTCCGTGCTGCCGAATTCGAAGAAGCAGTGCTCCTGCATTTTCCTTGTAAGCGGCGGAAACGGTCTGTCTTCGAGGCTGTCGGCCATCTGGCGGCGCATAGCCGCTCATGCGGTAGCAGCGCGTGTCGAGCCCGCAGGCGATGTTCACGACCACCGCACCGCCATGTCCCGCAAGGTAAGTCTTCACAAGCTTATCGAGCACGATAGTGCGCGCTATAACGCCGCTGAGCATCGCCGCGTCCTTGTCGGCCATCGAAAAATCGTAGTCGAGCCGGTCGATGAGCTCGACTGCCTTGTTGTCGGTGATCGCGCCGCGCGTCTTCGTCTCCTTCGCGCGGGCGTAAACCGTCTGTACATCGTCTCCGGCACGCCGGAGAGCGTGATCTTCTCACTCATGGTGTCCTTCCTCCATCTTTTTCGCGTACTTCACCTTTTTGCAGACGAACCACGCGATGCTCTTCACATTGCCGAGCTGCACATCAGCGTACATGCCCTCAAGGCGTACTTTCAGGCTTTGCACCGTTTCATACGGCGGGGTGAAGAATTTCATCGGCTCGTAGAGCTTTTTGATCAGCCGATCCGTCATTCTGCACTCGCCCGACACATAGAAGCAGCCGCAGAATGTGCCGCCCGGCTTCAGCACGCGGAACGTCTCGCGGTATGCCGCCTCCTTATCGGGGAAGGCGTGGAAGCCGTTGATCGACAGCACGATATCAAAGCTGCTGTCCTCATACGGCAGCGCGCCCACGTCGCCCTGCCGGAACTGCACATTTTGGAGTCCCATGCGCTCAGCCTTTTCCCTCGCCTGCCCCATCATGTCGGGTGAATAGTCAAGGCAGGTAATATCGGCGCGCGGCAGCGTTTGATAGAGCGGCATCGTCAGAATGCCTGTGCCCACGGGGACTTCGAGGAGCTTTCCCGCAAAGTCCTCCGGCACACCAGTGAAAGCCTTATTCAGATATTCGCCGCACTCCTCCTTGCCCATATCCCACACCAAGCGGCACACGGCCTTGCCCGAGACGGTGGAGCAGGTGATCATACCGTCGTAAAAATTGCTGCTGCCCGTCAGGCGGTAAGCATTGCGGATGTTCTCTTTTCGATCCATCGTTTTTTCCTCTTTACCTGCACATGAATTTATCGAAATAGCGGCAGAACTCCTCGGGGTAGATCATCACAAGCTCCGCGTGCGCCATCTTTGGGATACCGTGGATGCGGGCCTGCGGAAAATAGTGCTTGATGAAGCGGATATTGCCCCTGCGGTCCTTCTTCTCCTCGTCGCCGTACCAGTAGGTGATCTTCGTGCCGATCTTTGCGGGCGTCTTTGGCAGAACATAGTTGTTCCCCGACCAGAAAATGTTGCGGATGGTCTGATCCGAGTAGGTCTTTAAGTATGCCTCGATGGCGTCGTATTCCTTTTTGGGGTCGTGCCCCGGCAGCGTGAATCGTTCTGGCGGAAAAGCCGCCTCTAAGATTTTGCGGTTATTCGCGGCGAGCTTGAACGACAGCATGTCGCGCGCAAGCAGCAGCTTTCGTATGAGATACGGCAGCTGGTACGGCGTGATGCCGCCGTCGATGATGGCGCGCTTGACAGGCATCTTGTCAAGTGCTAAAAGGCGCGTCAGACACGCGCCGCCGAGTGAGCAGCCGTAGGCCGCGTCGAGGCAAGTCACACCCTGCGCGCGAAGATAGTCCGTGATTTCGTCGACCGTCTGCTCGACCGACGTAAAATCGCCGGGATAAGACGGCTCGTGCCCGTCGTAGACGACCTGAAAGACATGCCACGACTGCGCAAGCAGCGCGACCGTCTTTTCAAACGCCCAGACGGGTTCCGCCGTGCAGGGCAGAAACAGCAGCGTCTTTTCCTGCCCTTGTCCGTGTTCCAAAATGTGCATGTCCTCTCCCCCGTTCGACGCGATGGTAGTTCCTCAAAGCAGTTAGTTTCCTTTAACCAAATGTCGCAATTTCATCAGTTAACTATATCTAACTGCTGACCCGTAAAAATGCCGCGAAAGGCGGCTTTTTATGATTTTTTATTGTAATGCGGCGTATTTCAAATGTCAAGGCAGCGCACGCTGCTCAGCGCGAAAGAATACAAAGGATTTTTCTTTATTTGAGTCATCAAACTGTGTTCATCTCCTCTTTGCCTTTTATTGCGGCAAAAAAGCGGCAGTGCCGGTGAGTTTTCTCACCGGCACTGCCACTAGAAATCCACTGTTCAGTTTGCCGCATCCGGACGCAGCGGACCGTAGAAATAGCTTGCGGTCGCGCCGCCGTCGATCAGGAAGGTCGAGCCCGTGATGAACGCGCCCTTGTCGCTCATCAAAAGCTCGGCGACATTTGCGACCTCGTCCGCCGTGCCGGGGCGTCCTGCGGGGCATTTGGCGAACATGTTCTTGTAGAAGTCGCCGCGCGGGCCGTTGAATTCATCGAGCGCCAGCGGCGTGACGATGATGCCGGGGGCGATGTCGTTCAGGCGCGCGCCGCGCTTGCCCCACTCCACGGCCTGCGCCATGACACGCTTTTCGTTGCAGCGCTTGGCCAGCTGGTAGGCATGGAGCGTATCGCGGATGTTCTCAGGCTGTAAAAAGTCGAGAGAAAGCAGCTCCTCCGTCGGCGTGGTGGCGAGCTTTTCGTCCTGCTCCGCCGTCAGGGCGGGCATGCGCCAGCCAGACTGGCTCGAGATCGTGACGCCCACGCCGCCGCGCGCGACGGCCTTGCCAACCTCTTCTAAAAGTACCGCCGTACCGTAGAGGTCGACCTTCAGGATCGCCTCGATGGGCGCCTGACTGGGCGACACACCCGCAGCGTTGACGAGCATCTTGACCTCACCGTACCTCTGCCCCCCGGCAATGAGGGCCTGAATGGACGAGCGGCTCGAGAGGTCCATCTCGACGGGTGTGACATCGAAGCCCGCCTCGTTCATCGTTTTGGCGATAGCCTGCACATTCTCTAATTACTTGTCGCCTACAACGATTTTCATACCCGCGCCCATGCGGCGGGCGATGGCCATGCCGATCTGTCCGGCACCGGCCCATAACATGACGTTTTTCATCTCTTGACCTCCTCGACCCACTGCGCAAGCGCGCTCTTTGCCTCGTCCACATGGCTGCCGTGAATGGCAAGGCCCTTCGTAACCACCGCGCCACGGGCAGCCTTGCGGATATCATTTTCGGTATCGGAAAGACCGCTGCCCTCGTGCGTGCAGAAGGGGTGGATGGTCTTGCCCGTGAAGTCATAGTGTTCGAGGAAGGTGTAGACCGCCATCGGCATCGTACTGCAATAGTTGGGGTAGCCGAGGTAGATCTCATCATAGGCGTCGAGGTCATCAGGCAGATTCAGCACTGCGGGACGGGCATTTTTCTGCCAGTCCTCGCGCGCCTGCGCCACACAGGTCTTGTAGTCATCCAAATACGGCTCGGCCTGCTCGATTTGATAGAGCTCGCCGCCGGTGAGGTCAGCGAGCATTTCGGCAACCTTTTCCGTATTGCCGACGGAAATGCGGCGGTACGCGCCGCCAAAGTAGTTCTCTCCCGCACGGGAGTAGAATGCGATCAATGCTGCCATTATTTCATTCCTTTCTTATCCTTCTGCGTCAAAAGCGGCGCACGATTTTTGCTTGATGAACCCATTGTAGACCGCCGCGCGGTGGGTATCAATTCCTGTTTTGCGGCTTTCCTATAAGAAAAACTGATATGAAAAAGAATGCGGAGCCGTTGTCTCCGCATTCTTGCACCGGTCAGAAATCCAATTGTTCTTCATGTCGTCACATCTCATCCCGTGCTTTTCCATCCGACGCAGAATTTGCCAATAGTCAGATGGTCATCGATTGAAACGTTCCGCGTGGTGACGACGTTTTTGATGAAGCATGCGGTACGATACCCGTTTAGAAAGGTCCTGTCGGGCGATAGGATTTTCAGTACGATAAGCGCACTTCCTGTCGCTCATCTGTAAAGGTAAATAATTTTACAGCTTTTCAAAACGGTAACGTGGCTTGCCGAGGCTCTTTTTGCCGTATTCGATGGCTTCCGTTGGACAATAGCAAATGCAGGCCATGCACTGCGTACAGTTATCGCCCCAGACAGGGCGGCCGTTTGGCAGCGTGATGTTATTCATCGGACAGAGCTTCTCGCATTTTCCGCAGCCGATACAGGCATTTCCCGCTGCAAAGGGTTTTGCCTTTACAAACAGCGGATAAAAAATCGGATTCACCGCGCTGCTCATAAAGCGGTCATAGAGGTTTTTGCGCGGCGGCGCAAACATCTGACCCGCACAGATCGCGGCAATGGTGCGGTCGGTGAACGGCTCTGCCCTGGCGACGATCTGCCTCGCCTCCTCGACCTCAGGGGCGTTGAACATGGCGATAAAATTCTCCGGCATGACGATCTGTGCCGTGCCCATATAAGCGACGCCCTTTTCGCGGCAGAGTGCGCGGTTATACTTTGCCGCGTTGCCGATCTCGCTGCCGCAGTCCATGACGAACCAGATATTCTTCGCCCCGTGAAGCTCCGTTTGCTGCAGGAGCTCCTCCACAATCCGAGGGATGCGCCAGGCGTAGGTCGGCGTGACGAGGACAAGCCGGTCATTGACCGCAAGCGGCGTCGTATCGCCCGCTTTGATGCGGTCGTTCAGGCTGACGGGCTCGTCGCCCAGCGCGTGCGCGATGCGCTCGGCGATGTGGCGGCTGTTGCCGGTGCCGGTGAAATAGAGAACCATGGCGACCTCCTGTATCGTTGCTCGGGCGGCTACCCAAAGCGTTGTGTTATTTTTATTTTACCAGCAGCGGCACGCGCAGACAAGCGCTTTGTGCGCGTTTTCATCCTTTTCCGCAGCAAAAAAGGGCAGCGTCGCCGACGCCGCCCTTTTGTATTCAACTTTCGCCGTGCTTTATTTTCTGCCGACGATCATTGCCGACTCGCCGAGCATCATCATGCCCGCGCGGCGCTTCGAGCCGAAGATCGCGTCTGTGGTGTCGATATAGCGCACCTCGGCAAAGCCCATGGCACGCAGCTTTTCCGCAAAGGCGTCCATATCGCCGTAGAGCTGCGGCTTCATATTGTCGTGCAGAAGAAAGACGCCGCCCTTTTTCAGCACGCGCAGACTTTCAAGAAGCAGCGCCTGCTTGTCCGCGCCCATAATATTATGGTAAACATAGTTGCTGATGACCGCGTCGAAGCGCTCATCCGGAAAGTCGAGCTTGTTGGCGTCTCCGTGGACAAACGTGCAGCGCCCGCCCACGCCCTCGGACGCGGCGTTCTGCTCGCACACGGATTTGGAGTAGTTGTACATCGCGCCCCAGTAGTCCAGACCGGTGATCTTTGCCTCCGGCCACGTGAGTGCGGTGCGAACAATCAGTGCACCGGAGCCGCAGCCAACCTCCAACACCTCGCCATGCCCGTCAAAGTCAAGATTGCTGAGTATAAACTGGTGCACCCGCTCCATCATGCCGCCTTTGCCGAAGGCGTACTGGCGGCGGATCCACGCCATCCAGATCAGCATGATAAGCAGCGCGGCCGTGACGACTGCGAGCAGCACGCCGAGGACTGTAAGGTGGAACGTGGTGAAGGATAGAACCGCAAGCACCGCCGCGAGCAGCACAAGGCCGCCGAAGACATAGAACACCGGATTCGACATCCAGCTGCCATAGTCCTCCCCGTGGGTGCCCACTCTGATTTCTAACTGCTGTTTGGAAATGTTTTCTGCCATGTTGCGCTTCCTTTCTATTTTCAATTTTGCAATTCAAAAAATCAACACGACCAGTCCGGCGGCGAGCAGTGCGCCGACGACCCAGACCGCGCTGTAAATGATGCGCTTTTTCAGCATCTGCCCCCAGGTCTGGATAAAGGGAACATTTTCAAGCCCCGGCAGTACCCAGAATTTGCTGCGCCCGACCCACAGCTTGTCGATCACGATCCCGTCATACCAGTTCATCACTTCAAGGAACAGCAGCGCCTGCAGATATGCCGTTTTAAACTCCGTGACGCGGTTCCACGCCCCGATGATCCCCAGCAGCACCACGAGCATCACAAGGTAAAACGCCGTCATAAAGCGCTCGCACTTGCGGTCGATCGTTGCGCGGTCGGAAAGGCCGATCGCGATCGCGCGCTCCTGCACGTCCTTCGGGTAAAAGTAAAGTCCGTCGACCGCGCCGCCGCGGACGGCGAGCTTCACCATCATAGTGAAAATGAGGCAGTATAGGCACAGCTGTACGATGAGCATGGATGATCCCCTCCGCTCAAGTTAGAGTTCTCTAACTGCATAGTTTTGAAAAAGCCGCCTTGCGGCAGCCTATGCATTTCTTTGTTTTCCACATTATAGCAACCGTGCATCGCGCTGTCAAGATTTCGTATCCGCAGCATGGCAAGCAAAAATCTCCCGTGCCGAAAGGGAGCGGGCACGGGAGGTCTTATGCTTCTTGAACCTGCATTTTCAAGGAGCTCCTTGCAAAATCGATGATAGCGGAATCGTATTCTTCTGTCAACGCGTTTGTTCGTTATTGCCGAATAGTAAATAGCAATACCAAACAATCCTCTATTTTCGTCGAAAAAATGCCGGTCATTTCAACCAAAAGAGATGTTCGTCGATGATACTTTTTCGTTCGGCAGTAACGAATTTATAAAACATGGACAATAAATCATTTATATTTGGTCAAAAAGTAGTTGAAAACTGACGAAAATTGGACTATGCTTGCTTCTAAAGCCGGACAAAAAGCTGCGGCGGGTAACTTTTGCTACCCTTTTCGTATCCGCAAGGCAGCTGCCGCACCGCGGTTTCGGCAATCTAATAAAAGGAGCATTCACATGATGAACTGCACCCCACATGTTAGACAGTATGATATACTATCTAACAAGTGGGGTGTTTTGTTATGTCAAAAAGAGTGCCAAACAAGAAATACACACCAGAATTCAAGAAGCTGGTGGTAGAAACAATGCTGAAAGGAAAACTTGGATATAGTGAAACGGCAGAGAGATTTGAAATTCGGCACAAACGAGTACAAGACTGGGAACGAATCTATCTGGAAGAAGGTCCGGAAGGCTTGGCAATTGAGCATCGAGGCCGTGGCAGTACTGGCCGGCCGAAGAAGCTGCCCAAGGCGGTGGAAGAAGATCTGCTGACCGAAGTGCAGCGACTGCGTGCGGAGAATGAATACCTAAAAAACTTGCAAGCCTTGGTTTTGGAAGACGAGCGACGCCAGCGCAAAAAACGCTGGTAGTTCAAAAGCTGAGGCACAAACACGCACTCAACATTCTTTTATCAATCGCTCAACTGCCGCGTGCGACCTTCTATTATCATTTGAAACAGATGCAGAAAGCGGACAAATACGCATCTGTGAAGGAAGAGATCTCGGCAATTTATCATGAAAACAAAGGAAGATACGGCTATCGCCGGATCACGGCAGAACTGCGTAACCGTAAGCTGCCCTTAAATCACAAGACGGTCCAGCGGCTTATGAAGGAACTGGGCTTGGTTTGCCGTGTCCGAACGAAAAAGTATCGTTCTTACAAGGGCGAAGTCGGCAAAATCGCTCCAAACTTGCTGAATCGGGACTTCCATGCGGACAGGCCGAACCAGAAGTGGGTTTCACATGCCCTACAATCCCAAGCACGTCTCCCGCGCGCTGCGCATCTGCTTCCCCATCATGGTCACGATCATCGCGGGCTTCATCGCGCCGATGTCCGTCTCGCTCGTGGGTTTTCTGATGTTCGGCAATCTGCTGCGTGAGTGCGGCTGTTTGGAGCGTCTCTCCCAGACCGCGCAGAACGATTTGGCGAACCTCATCACGCTGCTTCTCGGCATCACGATCTCGTTTTCGATGCAGGCCGACCAGTTCGTCAATCTCAACACGCTCATCATCATGGCGCTGGGCCTTGTCGCCTTCGTCTTTGACTCCATCGCGGGTGTGATGTTTGCAAAGCTTCTGAACCTCTTCTGCAAGAATAAGGTGAATCCGATGGTCGGTGCGGCCGGTATCTCGGCCTTCCCGATGTCCGCACGCGTTATCCAGAAGATGGGGCAGGAGGCGGACTGCACCAATCACCTGCTGATGCACGCCGTCGGCGCGAACGTCGCCGGTCAGATCGCATCGGTGCTCGCAGGCGGCATGATCCTCAATCTCGTGCCGCAGCTCATGGGTTAAGGAGGAACGCACTATGACAAATCTTGAGATCGCGCTGCTCATCACGGGACAGGGTATGCTCGGCATCTTCGCCGTGATGGGGCTGATCACCACCACCGTCCTATGTTTTACAAAGCCGGCGAAGTAACGACCCAAACGTGCTCTCGCAACAGGGCCTTTCCGGCATAAAATACCCCCACCCGATCCGCAAGTCTCCTCGACTTTTCCGAATCGGGCGGGGCGTTTTTCTGCAAAAAAACGGCGGGGCAAAGGAATCTTTGCTCCGTCGTGGAGTGTGTTGACAAAAAAGATGCAGGAGCCTTGAGAGAGTTTTTAAGGCTTCTTTTTTCTCTAATCCTAAAATACTACAATTCTTGTGATTTGTCTACTAAAATTGATAAAATCTTGAACTTATTTGCGGGATAAAGTTGTGCGCCTTACTGAAGGTATGCTTGTATGATACTACGAATATCCGGTGCAAGTCTAACTGCATCTAACTGTTTGGAAACTTGCTCATAAAGAACGGCTGCGTAGTTTTCGAGTGACGAACGTGGATCATTAGTATGGAATGCATTTTTCCAGGAGTAGGTGCCGTCCTCGTTGTAGGAGCAGAAAATAAAATCATATTGGCGGTATTTCGATTTTTCTGCTTGACAGGCTACGATAAGCAGTTTTTGACCTTCGCTGATAGTATCACACGAGTAAATATCTCCAGCCAATGTCCATTTGAAATCTTGGTTCAAGTGCTCAGGATGATAAATTATAGTGCCATCGTCATCCTTTGAGAAAAGCGGTAGACTCAGGAGCAGTGGGTCGCAATCGCATATACCGCCGCCTTCGCACTTCCATTCAATTTCACCCGTTATGGTTTGCGATACCAGCTTTTTGATGAACTTGCAAAGTAGAGCAGAGGTTTCCGAAGGAATTTGAAGATTTTGATTGACTAAATCATCAATACCTAAATCAAAGAAATTTGCTATTTTCCAAACAACATCAATGCTTAGGCGTTTATTCGTATTTTCCTTCGCTGTGCGAGAAATATAGCCCGTGCTAATACCAAGCATCTTTTCCAATTCTCCCAGCCGGATGCCGTTAGATTTGGCAAGGTAGATAATATTTGAGATGAGAATGCTGTTATCAAAATCACCGATTGAATTCAGGTACTCTTGGATATAATCGTTTTGCTGTTCCTTCATTTCCTTATACCCAGAGGGGTCTTCTTCTCGTGTAGCGGAGTCAATTATTGCTTGCAGTGTATCTCTGATTTCCAAAGCAGAGACGAGCTCAGAAAACGAAGTCGGGTAAATCAATGACTTGAGCTCACCCTGATACTCAAATTTATCTTCCATGTATTGATCGAATTGCCTCGACATAATAGCACCTCCTTGGTTAATTCAATTACATCTTATCATTTGAACCATAAAATGTAAATAGTTCAAGTATAAATAAATAATTGAATCGGGGTGGGGAGAGAGGTCATAAGAAGCAATTCTGAAATAAAAGTCATCGGCACAACGGGTAACAAGTCGTTGTGCCGATGGCTTTTATCCCAGCCAGATGATCTGCTTGTACAGCATTATGAACTTTTTCTCCCCCGCCATGTTTTCGTGGTAGTGTCCGAAAAACCAGTATTGGAATCGGCATCGCTCTCGAACCTCATCGAGAAAGTCTGTCAGGGCATCCCGTCGGAATAGGCCGCCGCTGAATGTGTCCTGAATGCTGCTGGGGCAGCAGAGGGGGATGATGTAGTCCACATCTCAGCCTACTTTGTCCAGTGTTTCTCTTGCGATTCGGTATTCATTCTTGCTGGGGTTGTTCAAGTCTGTTTCGCGCTCACACCGCAATGACACTCGTTACCGACAGCCTTTTCAGCTTAATGCCATGATCACGTTCGAGACCTTCTAAAAATTCATCAATTTTTGGATTGGCTACTATATGACCTTTGTACTTTTCCCGCATGCACTTGCGAACGGTTTCTTTTTCTTCATCTGACAATGTATCATAGAAAAAGAAGATGTCACCTTGAATGCTGAATTCCATTAGCGTGTCCATATCGCTATCCACTCCTGTTCTTTTGTTGCTTCCAGTATAGCAGGCTGCAGATCCACAGTCTATCAAAAGGAAGCATCTAAAGCATTCTTCTACCTTTCCAACAGATCCGCTACATCCGTGGGCCGTTATCCGGTTTTCTACTCTGTCGAAACTTATTGATGGCAACTGCCAAATAACCTTTTCACTGGCTCATTTTGCCGTTTTTGTCGCAAAGCAGTAAAGGAAAAAGCGGCGCTGCGCCGCTCTTTCCTTTACTGCCTGCCTGTAGGGATATTGGCAGATCTGCACGATCCGCAGGATGGGCTTGACTTTGCTCACGCGGTTGTCTCGGCAGTGTCCGAACAAGCGACAGCGACAATCGTCTTTGCTCAGGTCGCCTTGCTCACGGAATGCCGCAGGGCGGAGCCTACCAAAATCACCGTGGGTGTCGGTCATAAAAATTGCCATCTTTTTTCGCCTTTCCTTTTTATTGTAATCCTTGCTCGAGCACCACATCGGAGTCTCTAAACTGGATGCGGATTGTGTCGGCGTCCTCGACCGTGATCTTCTGAATGATCTGCCGGACGAACTCATCGTCGAACTCCGTGTAGCCCTCGCTGCATTCGATCAAGCTGTCCCACATTTGCTGGCGCTTGGCAACTTGTTCTTCCAGACCGACTTCTTCCTGCTGGGCCTCTAAAATTTGTTCCTTGAGAGACGCTTTCTCATCCGTCAGGGCTTTCATTCTGGCGTTCAGATCAGCGTCAGCCATGTTGGACAGCAGCATGTCCAGCAGATCAGCCTGCTCATGGCTGACTTCGTCAAGGCGGCGCTTCAGCGTCAGCAGTTTTGTACCGGTCTGAGTCAGCGCCTGCTTGGCTTCCTCCACCATCGCCAGCACATCGGGGCAGACCTCCTGCCGGATGGCTGCGTACTCGTTCATGGCGTTGAGGATGGCACTGTGGAGCTTGCCTTCATCCAGCGTAGGCGAGGCATGGCAGTATTTTGTACCGAACTCCAGCCGGGAGACACACCGCCAGACGATGCGCTTTTTTCCGTCTCTGGCCCATGTCACCCGCTTGTAGGGGGAACCGCACTCACCGCACACCAGCAGTTCCGTCAGGGCGTATTTGCCGGAATATTTTCCGAGTTCCGTCTTGCCGCTCTTTTGCAGCACCTTTCGCTTGCTGGAGCGGCGCGTCATTTCTTTCCGCACCAGATCGAATGCCTCTCTTGAGATGATGGCGGGGTGGTTGTTTTCAACATAGTACATGACGCGCTCACCGCGGTTTTTTCGAACCTTCTTGGAGAGGCAGTCCGTAACATAGGTTTTCTGCAGCAGAGCATCCCCAATGTACTTTTCGTTGGTCAGAATGTTATGGATGATGGCGGGTGACCAGCACTCCACACCCTGGGCTGTGGGAACACCGTCCTCGTCCAGCTCCCGTTTGATCTTACCTAATGTGCAGCCGTCCAGATACCTGCGGTAGATGCGGCGGACGATTGTGGCTTCCTCCGGCACGATCTCCGGCTGGCCGTCCTCGCCCTTGCGGTAGCCCAGCATTTTCTTATATTGAAAGTGGACATTGCCTGCCTTTGCGCTTTTCTCTTTGCCCCATGCAACATTTTTGCTGAGTGACTCAGACTCTGCCTGGGCAAAGCCGCTGAACAGGGTAACCAGGAACTCACTGGATTCCGTAAGAGTATTGATATTCTCCTTTTCAAAGTACACGCCGATGCCATTGGCTTTAAGAAGTCGGACCGTATCCAGACAATCCACCGTGTTTCGGGCAAAGCGGGAGAGGGACTTCGTGATGATGAAGTCGATGCGGCCACGCTTGCAGGCGGTGATCATCTTATTGAACTCCGCTCTCTTTTTGAGGCTGGTTCCGGAGATGCCCTCATCTGCGTAAATGCCCGCCATCTCCCAATCAGGGTTGTCCTGAATCTTCTGGGTGTAGTAGGTCTTTTGGGCTTCATAGCTGTTGAGCTGTTCCTCGCTGTCGGTGGATACGCGGCAGTAGGCCGCCACACGCATCTTGCCATCGTAGTTTCTAAGTAATTCTTCCGGCTTCCTGGTCGGTGGGATTTCCCGCACACGCCGTTCTAAAGTGGTTGTTGCTGCTTCCATGGTTATTTGTCCTTTCCAGTGAAGTTATCATCCGTAAATGTGAGGCTCACCATAGCGTCAGACGCGACGGTGATATAAGAGACCACCCGGCGAAAGCGGAGCCAATCCACTTCCACTGGGCAGTCTGAGGGTTCACATTCAGAAATAGGCTGGGGGCAGCAGTCATATCGTGCGGCTGCCCCCTGTAAAATGAGAGCCATGACTGCTTCGGGTGAGTCAGGCTGTTCGAGCCCTCGGTTGGTGGCGTTGTTCAGCCGAATGACCTCCGCAGAGGGAACATAAGCGTCCGCCTCCTGGCATTCATGCGTCTGCATTTGGTGGGCAACTTCTTGGAACGTCTCATCCGTATCCAGAGAAACGGAAATGCCGCAGTGTTCGCATTTGAGATACACCTTGCTGCGATCCTGCCAGCGTCCACCCAGACGAACCATCTTTCCACCGCAGGTACATCGAAAGTAGGGCTTTAACCGGTCAACGACCGTCACCTCTTCGGACACCTGCCGCCTGTCATTCTTTTCTGAGATCTTGTCCTGCACAGCTTGGAAATCGGTTTCCGCGATCATCACAGGATAACCATCTTTTCCGGTGTAACGGGCATTTTCCAACATGCGCTTTATCTTATGCTTGTTCCAAAGCGGTATTTCGGAGCTGTATGGAACGCCCTGCCGATTCAACGCATCGGAGATGTCCTGGTAAGATGCTCCGGCACTGTAGAGGGCGAACAGCATCTGAACGACCCGCTGCTCTTCCGGAACGATCTCCAATGCGCCGCCACGGATCTGGTATCCATATAAAATCTTGCGTTTTGTCATCTTACCGCCACCTCCAATCGCTCCCTCAGTTCCAGCCCGCCATAGAGTCGGAAACGAATCTCTGTTTGAGATTCCGCGATGATCTTTTCCACGAGACTTTCGAAGAGATCATCGTCGAAGTCATCCATCTGTTCCGGCCCGTCAAGAATCGTCTGCCGCACCTTCCGAAGCGCGTCCATGACCTCGTCCAATGCTTCATTCTCCGCCAGCCTGCGCCGTTCCCTGCGGAGCTGCGCCAGCTTGGCGCTGATCACATTCATGCGAGCCGTGCAGGTATCGGCGTCCAGCAGGCCATTGACACGCAGGGTGCTGATTTTATGGCTTTCCTCTGTGGCTTCCGCGATGGCCCGGTTGATGGTCAGGGTTTTCGGGTTATTCTGCTGCAGGATGGCGTCAAGGGCGTTCATCTGCTCCATAGCGGGCTTTAGGATCATGTCGGCATTGCACTTGAGCTTGCGGTACATCCGTAGGAATGCAGCGCGGATCTCGCTCTCCGGAATGCGTCCTACGTGGCAGGCATCGGCACTGCGGTCATGGGTTCGGCAGACCCATGTTACATATCCGTTTTTGCTGGTTCGGCGCAGAAACATCGTCCCACAGTTCCCGCATAGGATTTTCAGGGCGAATGGACTTCTCTCTCGACGCCTTTTCTCTTTTTGTGCTTTCTTGCGCAGCAGCTCCTGCACTTTTTCAAAGGTATCGCGGTCAATGATGGCCGGATGACTGTTCTCGACATAGTATTGCATCCGCTCCCCCCGATTGCGCTTTTGCACGAACGGGAAGCCGCAGCTATAGGATTTCTGGCAGAGCGTGTCTCCAATATACTTCTCGTTGGTCAGCAGATATCGGATGCTTGTCTCCTGCCATTTCTCGGCGCCATTCTGCGTCGGAATGCCTTTTGCCGTCAGTTGCTCCGCGATCCATTTGGAGCTGTTTCCTTTGAGATATGCATCAAAGGCCCAGCGTACCGCAGCCGCTTCTTCCGGCAGGATCTCAAGGTTTTTCTTGTCTTTAATCCGGTATCCGTAGGGAGCGCTGCAGGTGATGAATTCTCCGCATTCCATGCGGTGCTGATAGCTCAGACGCTGGTTTGCCGAGATGGATAGGGACTCCTGCTGGGCCAGAGAACCGGAAACGCTCACCATCAGTTCGGTGGTGAGCGTTCCTGTGTCGATATTTTCTTTTTCGAATCGGACAGTGACTCCCATACCGGAGAGTTCTCGCAGGGAGGCGAGACACTCTTTGGTGTTGCGGGCGAAACGGGCTACTGACTTCACCAGAATGCAGTCGATTTTGCCCTTTCGGCAGTCCCGCATCATGCGATTGAAATCGTCCCTCTTGTCCACGCGCGTGCCGGTCAGGCCCTCGTCGGCGTACACATCCACCAGATCCCAGCCGTCGTGCTGAGCGATCACCTCGGTGTAGTTGCGGATCTGGGCTGCGTAGGAATGCATCTGATTCTCAGAGTCTGAGCTGACACGGCAGTAGGCGGCGACACGCAGGTGTTCCGGTTGGAGTGCGTGTGGCGCAATCTCTTTTACCGTAGCCATCAGCGTTCCTCCCGCTGGTGGGCAGCCATCGCTTCGCTGCGGTTCACGCAGCCATGCAGGTCTTCGATAAAGGTGTTCAGGGCAGACGGGCTGTCAAACCCGTTGATGTAAACAACGCCGTCATTCTGCGTGTACTTGTCACCGTCCTGATACCCCAGCTTTTCCGCCTGCGCCGCCTCAAGGATGTCGATCCAAACAGAACCGTCTTTGCGGTAAATTTGTCTCAAATAATACTGGTATTCCACACTGTGTCCTCCTTGCATCTTTTTGGGCAACACACAAGCTACCACACTATCCGCGGAATAGCCAGCACTATTCCCGAACAGTCTGCGGGGCGTATTTTTCTCTGGCGAGTCCCTTGGCATAAGCCAATTCCTTTGCTGACAGAAGGCCCTTCTCGGATAAGTGTTCCAGCATCCGGATGGCCAGCCGGTACTGCAATTCCTTCTTGGCGTCGATCATGCGCACACCTCAAAATAGCTTTCCGGCTTCAGCTCCCGCAGGAACTTCGTTACAGCCCGCAGGCTGCTCGTGGTGCGCATGTCCGGCAGAGCCTCCCGCATGGCTGCGTAGTAGCGGCGGCCATGGCTTGCGCGCTCATCCAGAATGGCAATGACGCAGGTATCGGACTCCGTTCGGATAGCCCGCCCAAAGCCCTGACGCAGCTTAATCTGCATTTCCGGAACGGCCACATTCTGAATAAATTGGCGAAGGGAAGCGTATTCCTCCCGCTCTTTTTCCTTCAATGCGTCAGGATAGGCGAAGGGCAGGCGGGGAATCACCAGCAGGGATACGCAGTCGCCGGGGAAATCAAAGCCTTCCCATGCCGCGCCTGTGGCCAGCAGTACAGCCCCCGGTGTTTGCCGAAACCGCTCCGTCATGTGCATGGCGTTTCTGCCCAAGGTAAATAACGGGAAGCTGAGTTCCCGCTCCCGCAGCCTATCCTTTACCGCTGACATGGCGGCGTAGGAGGTGAACAGCACCAGCGCATGGCCCCAAGCCGCACGGATGAGTTCCGCAATTTCATCTGTCAATCCATCATAGTATGCTTCCGAACTTTGGCTCGGTGGAAGCTGCGGCAAGTACAGCAGGCAATTCCGCTTATAGTCAAAGGGAGAAAGAGAAACCGACTCCGTTACGCGCCGCCCGTCCATCAGTCCAGTCTGCGAACGAAAACGGTGAAAGTCATCCCCTACAGCCAAAGTCCCAGAGGCCAGCACAAAAGCGTGTTCCGGCCTCCACAGGACTTGGCGCATCTGTTCCGTCAAATCTGAAACGGTGGCGCACAGCATGGTTCCGCCATCGCCGTCATCCGCTGTGTAGAGGATCATATTCGTTCTCGGACTACTCAAGAGGGACACCGTGCCACGCAGCTTTTCCAACTGCCTGCGCCCCTGCGCCGACAGCAGCCTGCCGACCTGTTTCTCAATAACAAGAAGAGATCGGCTGGGGATCGTCAGTAAGCGAAGGTACGCATCCAGGGGTTCGGTTTCCTCTCTGGGCTGCGTGAGCTTGCGGAGCAGCGACCCCATCGTGTCTGTCAGTACATCCGCTGCCAGCAGATATCGTTCCGCGCGGAGCTGGTTGATCATGCTTTGGATGTCACTGGCAGTCAGCGTCATGCCGAACATCTCCCGTGCCGCCTCCGGCAGCTTGTGTGCCTCATCTACGATGATGACGCTATGCTCCGGGAAAATGGGGCGTCTGCCCTGACTGCGGTGGATGGCGTCCGCCAGCAAAAGATTATGGTTGCAGATCTGAAACACATATCGATCCGCGTCGCAGCGCTTCAGAAAGCGCTTATACCTGCAATCCTGATGATCGCAGTCACAGAACTGTGGAACGCAGACACGTTCCCGGTCATACCCGCTGAGATGGGGGACATTGTCCATGTCCAGCGTTCCCTTCAGCGTGCGAAGGGCGTCGGCGGCTGCCGGATCTTTCTTTTGAAAGTTCACCTGACGAAGCCGCCTTTGCAGGCGTTCGTCGCAAACATAATGACCTTTTCCTTTGCGGATCACAGAGAGCAGCGGGCGGTCGATCTGTCCGTCTGCCAGCAGGATGCAGGACAGCAGCGGAAGGTATTCCGTCTGCACGGCGTTCTGCAAGGCGATGCTGGAGGTTGAGATAATGACGGGCTTGCGCAGCGCCTCCGTGTCGGATCGGTTGGCCGCTGCGGCAGCTACCAGATAAGCGTAGGTCTTGCCGATGCCGGTGCCTGCGTCGCACAGGGCGATGCCACCGTTCAGCATGGTATCCAGCATCCGGTGGCTGAGCTTGATCTGCTCGGAACGCTCCGCCATGCCCTGGGCAGGCAGCAGGTCTTTGAAAATATGGTCGATCATGGCGTGGGCTTTCTGCCTGTTTGTATCATTTGTATTCATCCGTGGATTTCCCCTATCATGATAAAAAGTATTTTTGTCATTCGTTTCACCGTATTTGCAGCTCGCGCCCCGGTGGATAAAGGGAACAGTACGGACAGAAGGCGGCTACCTTCTCACGGGCGTATTCCTGGGATCTCTACTGCTTTCAACCCCAGGGCAGCCCAGCCTCATCATGCTGGCCAGTGCTTTGTGTCTCATTATCAGCCCGAACAGAGTCAATGCCAGCCGACTTTGCCAAAGTCGGCCCGTCACAGGTTTTATCGCTCGCCGAAGATATCTCCTCCGGGTCATGGCGCACACTGCGCGAACGCTCATCCGTCCGGGCGGTTGCCCGTACTGCTGGTATGCACTTTTCAAGGAACAGTGAGGGATCTCCTTTTGGGTCCCTCACTGTCCTCCCGAAAAAGCCCTCGGGTGAATACCCTTAATTTGAAAAATTCTCAAAACATTTCTTCAGATCCCGCAGAATACGGTCCCGGCGTTTGATGACCGCCCTCTGGGTAATTCCGATCCGCGCCGCGTAGTCTCTGGTGGACACGCCATCGAAGAATAGCGCGTTGATCAACTCCCGATCCGCGTTATTCAGAGACAGCATGGCCAGCAGCAACATCTCCTTTCGTTCCGCAAGGCTCTGTGCCTGCTCTCGTTCCAGCGCTTCTTCCTCCGCGCTTGGGGCTGCTTCCGCGCCGACATAGTCCGGAAGCAGGTCGTCCTCCGCCATCTGCTCCAGCGAGAGGATCTTCCCGGAAAACTGTTCCTCCCGCACGTACCGCTCCCGGCGGTCTGCCTGGGAGTAGGCCAGATACACATCCTCCGCTACCTCCACATCCACACCATCCACGGTGATGATATTGGCGATTACTTCACCGGCTTCGTTGTAAATGCGTCTATAATTGCGTTCTTCCTGCCATTTTTTCATTTTTCATGACTCCAATCTCAGATTTTTTTGAAAGTTCTGAGATCGGGTCACGGGTATCTGGCAACATAGGTCTGCCAACGCTGGAGCATACAAGTCCTTTCCGCCGTTCAACAATGCGAAAAGGGCGCAAAAAAAGAGCCTTACGCATAGCTGAAAAGCTACTTGTAAGGCTCCTAACTCAATACTTCCCGCTTACGTCTGATTCGACGCTGGGTGGTTGGTGCGCTTGACGAAGTTATATATTGTTTTGTTTTTTCTTAATTCAGGCCCATGCCGTATCCCTACAGAGAGTGGGCACGATAATCGATGACTCGGTCCTGTGTTGCACGGTGATCCCCACCTGCATACCGCACCTTGGACACTTTGCGATAATATCAGCTGGTTCATTTCCTACCATGGCAAACAGCCGATATTGGGAGAGAGCCGCTCCTGCAGGAGCATCCGCGATCCGTCCCTTCTCGCAGATAGGACAGCGAAGGATCTTGCGTATTTCTTGTTCCATGGCGCCTCGCTTTCTCTGTTCTCTTTTTTGAGAACAGCTTCCTAAAATTTTTTCACAGCAGATGATGATTCTCCAGCCGGATACGCATGGCTTGCTTGGAGACTTGAAAAATGCCGGCCATATCCGCGACTAATTGCTGACGGTCCCTGCCAGACTGGAGCTGGTAAAAGCATCGTTTTACTTGAGGCAGCGGCATCAGAAGGATGGACCCCAGCAGATTCGCCTGCATTTCCAATGCGCTGTTCTGCGTTCTGACGATGTTTGTTTCTGTCATCATGGCTGCACTCTCGCCGGTTCCGCTGTACAGTCTCTTATGCAGCAGCCAGTGTGCCAGCTCATGAGCGCAGGTAAAGCGCAGTCGGCCTGTGGAGGCATCCTCTCTGCAGAGGGAGCTATCGATGAGTATGGTGCCGCTCTTGACCGCAATGACGGTATATCCTGGGATATCGTAATCATAGATAATGGCGCCGCCATCATCAAAAATCGTTTCGCCCAAGACACACCCGGTTTTCCGCAGGCACTGATATTCCAGCGTGATCCCCTGTGCTTCGATGATATCCTCGATAGGGATCATTCTGGGAACGCCATAATAGAGATTCGGATCATAGGCGG
>ERZ840096.418-NODE-418-length-64289-cov-5.223122_pt1 | contig 64289 bp, 44 predicted proteins | sample MGYA00519878_ERZ840096 | MGnify/ENA primary metagenome ERZ840096 (study PRJEB31850, sample SAMEA3708865) | human gut metagenome | biome: human gut; feature: human-associated habitat; material: faeces | place: China | collected 2014 ...
ATGAGCGATTACCCAATGCTCATTTCCAATAAATTACACTCTTTTCGTAACTTCACATAACAAATATACTATGAATTTGTTCATGTACAAGCTATCTCACCAATATTTTTTTCAATTCCTCCATACCGTCCGAAGCGCCTTTGCGTATGGCATACACTTTTCGGTCCGAAGCTATAGGCACTTCTTTGGGATCTATTAAATAGACAGGGACATCACGGGGCACATAATTTAACAATCCGGCTGCCGGATATACATTTAAAGAAGTCCCTATAATCAAGAAAACATCAGCCGTTTCGACATACTCAATCGCCTTTTCAATCATGGGTACAGACTCCCCGAACCACACTATAAAAGGACGAAATTGCGAGCCGTCAGCAGCAAGGTCTCCTATCTTTACCTCAAATTCTTCCGGCTTCAATTCTTTTATATAGTTAGGATTATTGGGCTGCAAAGTAGAAGTAACTTTCGTTAACTCGCCATGTAAATGAATCACATGACTGCTACCGGCCCGTTCATGTAGATTATCAACATTTTGAGTAATAACAGTTACATTAAAATACTTCTCCAATTCAGCTACCAGTTCATGTCCCCGGTTCGGCTTAACCTGCAACAACTGTTTACGACGCTCATTGTAAAACTGAATCACCAACTGAGGATTCGCAATATACCCTTCGGGAGTAGCCACCTGCTCCACAGGATATTGATCCCATAGTCCTCCCGCATCACGAAAGGTACTAATACCACTCTCGGCACTCATTCCGGCACCGGTCAGAATCACTAAATTCTTCATTTTTAGCCTCCTCTTTAAACTAGACACACAAAAATAAGAAAAATTAAATTGTTAAAATCATAATCATTCAAATAAAAGACCTACCTTTGTGCGTTTTGTAGAAAAACATCTTATAAAATAAACAGTTATGGATAAATTTAGTTACGCTATCGGCCTGGGAATCGGCCAAAATTTGCTGAGCATGGGTGCTCAAGGTATCAATGTGAATGACTTTGCTCAGGCAATTAAAGACGTATTAGATGGAAAAGAGACAGCTATCAGTCATAATGAAGCGCGCGAAATCGTGAACAAATATTTCGAAGAACTGGAAGCTAAAATGAATGCAGCAAATATTGAAAAAGGCAAATCTTTCCTGGAAGAAAATGCTAAAAGACCTGAAGTAGTAACACTCCCCAGCGGCTTGCAATATGAAATCATCAAAGAAGGTAATGGTAAAAAGCCGGGGGCTACCGACCGTGTGAAATGTCATTACGAAGGTACATTGATTGACGGAACATTGTTCGATAGTTCTATCAAACGCGGTGAACCGGCTGTATTCGGTGTTAATCAAGTGATTAAAGGATGGGTAGAAGCCTTGCAACTAATGACGGAAGGCTCTAAATGGAGATTATTCATTCCCTCGGAATTGGCTTATGGCGCACAGCAAGCCGGCGAAATGATTCCTCCTCACAGCACATTGATTTTCGATGTAGAATTAATTGAAGTATTATAATATTAAAGTATTTAAGGCAAATGAAAAAAATTAGTTTTTTTGTAGCTATCGCTGCCGCTGCCAGCTTAGCATCTTGTACAGCTCAGGCACCAAAAGCAAACATGAAGAATGATGTAGACTCACTTTCTTATATGATGGGTGTTGCTAATACACAGGGATTGGATATGTATCTTCAACAACAAGGCGTTGACAGTACTTACATGGCAGAATTCCTTAAAGGTGTTACAGACGGAGCCAACAAAACAAGTCCCAAAGACGTTGCATATATGGTAGGTCTGCAAGTCGGACAGCAAGTAGGCGGACGTATGTTTGACATGATGAGCCAACGCTTATTTGGCAACGATTCTACTCAAAGCTTGGATAAAGCAAATTTCCTGGCAGGTTTTGTCGCAACTCTGAAAAAGCAGAACGTTATGCCTGTAGAAGAAGCCAACATGTTTGTTCAGACTAAAGCAGAAGCTATTCAGGCAAAAGCTACGGAAGCCAAATATGCAGACAACAAAGCCGCAGGAGAAAAATTCTTGGCTGAAAATGCAAAAAAAGAAGGTGTAAAAACTACTCCCAGCGGTCTTCAATACAAAGTTATCAAAGAAGGTAAAGGTGCCATCCCTACCGATTCTTCAACTGTAAAAGTAAACTATAAAGGTACTTTGATTGACGGAACTCAGTTCGATAGTTCATACGACCGCAAGGAACCCTACACTACTCGCGCTAACCAAGTGATCAAAGGATGGACAGAAGCCTTGACTATGATGCCGGTCGGTTCAAAATGGGAACTTTATATTCCGCAAGAACTGGCTTACGGTTTACATGGTACCGGCCAAATCAAACCTTTCTCTGCTTTGATTTTCGAAGTTGAATTGATTGATATCGAAAAGTAATCAACCAAAAATAATTCTATAAAAAAGCGTGGGTTCGTACAGATACTCACGCTTTTTATATCACTACAATGAGATATAAAAAGAACAGCACTATTTCTTCTCTTTCATATCTGTCCGTGCCTCAACTACATTAACTATATAGTCACCCAGCTTTTCACATTCACCGATAAGATCCATATAGTGCACACCCATCTGATAATCATACTCCTTATTGTTCACATCCAGCACATTCTGATTCTTCAGCTGGCTACGATAGTTGTTTATCTCATTCTCAAGATTAAAAGATTTATTCACATCCACTTGATGCCCCTCATCCTCCACCAAAGACACCATTTGATTCAAAGCATCATCAGTCAGTTGGAACATCTGATGAATATGGCTATACTGTTTCTCGGTAAAGTCTTCATTACCCCGATATTTATGGTTAATGGTACGCGCAAGGTTATAGCAACTGTCGCCAATACTTTCTATCTCCGTCACCTCACGCAACATGGCACGAATCTTCAACTTGCTTTCAGAACTCAAGCGACCTTCAGACACCTGATTCAAATAATTGGCAATCTCCAATTCCATATTATCACTAATATTCTCATACTTTTCAATGCGGCTGAAAAGCTTATTGAAATCATTTTCATTCGATGTATGAAGCAAGTCACGTACCATACCAAACATACGGCGGGTACGTTCAGCAAATAAATTGATCTCTTTACGAGCCTGAACAATAGAAAGTTCGGCCGTCGACAACAGTCCACCGGTAATAAAGCGCAGTCGGAATTCTTCTTCATCTTCTTTAGGTTTGATTACCCAACACACTATCTTCTCTATCGGTTTAATAAACCAAATAAGAATCAGCACATTACAAATATTGAATGCTGTATGAAAGGCAGAAAGCTTATAAGTAATAGCCACCTCAGGATTCCCCCCGGGAAAAAGATGTTCAACCATATCACTTACCATATTGACAAACGGATGGAAGATACACAATATCCATATCACACCAAACGTGTTAAAGATAAAGTGTGCCAATGCTGCACGCCTCGCCTGAGCATTTGCTGTCAATGCAGCAATATTCGAGGTTACGGTCGTACCGATATTCTCACCCATTACCAAGGCTATACCCAAATACAAGTCAAGCACACCACTCGAACAAAGAATCAAAGTAATAGCCATTACTGCCGCCGATGATTGGGCACACATAGTTATGATACTGCCAATCAAAAGGAACAACAGGATAGACAAAAATCCCCACTCTTTGCAAGAAGTAATGAAACCAAGGATTGCCGCATTATGTTCCAAATCCATGTGCATAGCATTTTCACGCAATGTCGTCAATCCCAAGAACATAAATGCAAAGCCAAATATAAATTCTCCAAAAGACTTTTTCTGGCTTTTATTAGAAAAAATAAGAGGAACGGCTAAAGCAAAAAGAGGGAAAATGAGGTTATTCATGTCTATCTGAAAACCGAACACTGACATAATCCATGCAGTCACCGTTGTACCGATATTAGCTCCCATAATGACAGATATAGCTTGAGCCAATGTCAGTAATCCGGCATTAACAAAACTAACGGTCATCACCGTAGTAGCAGTAGAAGACTGTACGGAAGCCGTTACAAACGCCCCGGTCAGCAGTCCTGTAAACCGATTGGTCGTCATTGCTCCAAGGAAATGGCGAAGTTGCCCACCTGTCAGTTTCTGCAGAGCTTCACTCATGGTCTTCATGCCATACATAAGAAGCGCCAGCGACCCTATCAGTTTCAGAAAAATAAATATAGACATTATCTCACTTTTAGTATATAACTCTCGATTTTGTCTGCCGTGTACTTTATATCCAACCTATTCTATCACGAGTGTGAATCCGGGCTTATGCTTTCTTTTCTTTCACATTACTGCCGGCTTCCACTACATTAACTACATAATCACCCAACTTTTCACATTCGGTAATAATATCCATATAGTGTACTCCCATCTGATAATCATATTCCTTATTGTTCACATCCAGCACATTCTGGTTCTTTAACTGATTGCGATAGTTATTGATTTCGTGTTCGATATTGAAAGACTTATTCACATCAATAGTATGATGTTCATCTTCTACCAACGCAATCATTTGGCTCAATGCATCATCTGTCAGCTTAAACATCTGTTCGATATGATCATATTGTTTCTGTGTAAAATCCATTTCACTGCGATGCTTGCGGTTGATGGTACGGGCCAAGTTATAGCAACTGTCACCTATACTTTCTATTTCTGTCACCTCACGAAGCATCGAACGAATCTGAAGCTTACTTTCAGAACTCAAACGTCCTTCCGAAACCTGATTCAGATAATTGGCTATCTCCACCTCCATACTATCACTGATATTCTCATACTTCTCTACACGGCTGAACAGCTTATTGAAATCATTCTCATTCGTTGTATGCAACAAATCGCGCACCATACCAAACATACGGTGAGTGCGTTCGGCAAACAGATTGATTTCTTTTCGCGCCTGTAATATAGAAAGCTCTGCCGTAGAAAGCATACCGCCTGTAATAAAACGCAAACGATATTCCTCATCCTGCTCTCTTTGAGGGATAATCTTGCAAACGGTTTTCTCTATCAACTTCACAAACCAAATAAGAATCAACACATTGCATATATTAAATGTCGTATGAAAAGCCGATAATTTAAAAGAAACAGCCACAGCAGGATCCGGCGTCTTCATTATATCTTCTACAAACCATGACACCCCCATTGTGAACGGCTTAAACAGGCATAACACCCAGATAACACCGAAAACATTAAATACCAAGTGAGCTAAGGCAGCCCTCCTGGCCTGTGTATTTGCAGTCAATGCAGCCAAATTAGCTGTAATGGTAGTACCAATATTCTCACCTAATACCAAAGCAGCACCAAGTTCAAAACTAATCCAACCATTGGCACACATAATCAGGGTAATAGCCATTGTTGCAGCCGATGCCTGCACAATCATCGTCAATATTGTACCTATCAATACAAACAGCATCACAGAGCCAAAGCCCATGTCTGTATAATTCTGCACAAAAGACAACATCTCCGGGTTTTTACTCAAGTCCGGTGCATTTGTTTTGAGTAAAGAAAGACCCATAAACAAAAAAGAGAAACCGAAAATAAACTCCCCTATGGATTTACGGTTACTCTTTCCAGAAAATAACAATGGCACACCAACAGCTAAAAGTGGGAGAGCCATTGCAGCGATATCTACCTTAAAGCCCAACGCTGATATAATCCATGCAGTTACGGTAGTACCGATATTGGCTCCCATAATTACTCCAATGGACTGGGATAATGTCAGCAGCCCTGCATTCACAAAGCTGACTACCATGACGGTAGTGGCAGAAGAAGATTGGATTAATGCTGTAATCAGCACGCCTGTTAGAACTCCGGTTACCCGGTTGGTGGTCATCGCCGTGAGAATTTTACGAAGCCTGTCACCTGCAAACTTTTGCAGGCCCTCACTCATGATTTTCATTCCGTAAAGGAATAGCGCCAGTGAACCCAGCAGCTTTAAGAAATCATAAAAAGAATATTCCATCATCAATTAATTTGGTAGGAATTGGCTTATCTCCCTTTTATTCGGTAAATTAACAGCCGATTTCACTACGTTAGTAATAAACATTACGATTATGTTACAAATATGTTGCAAAAATAACAATATTATTAAAAGTTTCCCAATTGGAAGCTCACTTTTGGATATTTATAATGGTTTTAATTTAGATATCCCCTACGGACCTGTCAGTGCCAAGGTTAATAATAAGGTAGAAGGACTCAACTACAGAGCCTATAATAATAAAGATGTAGAATTCCTGAATATATTAAGTTCCTCGGGCATGCGTACTTATGTCCGCTCGTTATGCTTTGTGCTGTGCAAAGCTGTCGAAGATCTTTATCCCGACGGAAGCATCGTGCTGGAGCATCCCGTCTCCAAAGGATACTATTGTGATTTACACATCGGCAGAGAAATAGGGTTGGACGATGTACAGCGCATCAAGAAACGCATGCAGGAAATCATTGAAGAAAATATTCCCTTCCATCGATTTGAATGTCAAACCACCGAAGTGGTAGAGTTGTTCCGCAAAAAAGGAATGATGGATAAAGTAAAACTGCTGGAAACTTCGGGCAATCTTTACTCCTTTTATTATACGTTAGGAGACACTATAGACTATTATTATGGCAGCCTGCTGCCCAGCACCGGATACATCCGCTTGTTCGATATAGTGAAATACTATGACGGACTGTTACTTCGTGTTCCCAACCGACAAAACCCCGACAAACTGGAGGAAGTTGTAAAACAAGAAAAGATGTTGGATGTATTTAAGGAACACCGTCGCTGGAATCAGATTTTAGGCATAGGCACTGTGGGCGACTTCAATGTAGTCTGCAACAATGGTCATGCTACCGACTTAATCAACGTATCCGAAGCCTTGCAGGAAAAAAAGATTTCAAACATCGCCGATGAAATCTATAATCGTGGGAAAAACGGCCGGGGAGTCAAACTGATTCTGATATCCGGTCCCTCCTCATCAGGAAAAACGACATTCAGCAAACGACTCAGCATCCAGCTTATGGCCAATGGCCTGAGACCTTATCCTATTTCGTTGGATGACTATTTCGTAAATAGAGAAGATACCCCTAAAGATGAGAGCGGCAACTATGACTATGAATCCCTCTATGCCTTGGACTTGAAGTTTTTTAATCAACAACTGGAGGCTTTGCTTCGTGGAGAGCAAGTCGAACTGCCCCGTTTTAATTTCTCCACCGGTCAACGTGAGTTCAAAGGAGACTATCTGAAGATAGATGATAATATGATACTGATTTTGGAAGGTATTCACGCACTGAACCCTGAACTGACTCCGCATATCCCGGCTGAAAATAAATATAAAATATATGTATCGGCCCTGACAACCATCTTATTGGACAACCATAACTATATCCCTACTACCGACAACCGGCTGTTGCGCCGCATTGTCCGTGACTACAAATATCGTGGATATTCGGCAGAAGACACCATCAGCCGTTGGCCCAGCGTACGTGCCGGAGAAGACAAATGGATTTTCCCTTATCAGGAAAATGCAGATGCCATGTTCAACTCTGCATTATTGTTCGAGCTTGCTGTTTTAAAAGATTATCTGGAACCTATTCTGCGGAAAGTGCCCAATAACCGACCGGAATACTCGGAAGCCTACCGCCTCCGTAAGTTCCTCGAATATTTCGTATCTGTGCAAGATAAAGAATTGCCTCCAACCTCCTTATTAAGAGAATTTCTGGGCGGAAGCAGCTTCAATTATTAATAATATTAGGATGAACCCCTAAAATTATCCCGGCAAAAAGGAAGATTATTACGATACAAATCGCTACTTTTGCCCCCAAAAATAGTAAAGAGATTATGGCACAAGGCTCACGTCAAGTACAAACACAAGCCCAACAACAAGTACAGACACTGTCACCACAACAAATCCTTGTTGTGAAGTTGTTGGAATTGCCTACCGTGGAGCTGGAAGAACGTATTCATTCTGAGATACTGGACAATCCGGCCTTGGAGGAAGGAAGAGAAACACCCGAAAACGGGGAAGAGAGTACTGACTTTGAAGGAAATGAAGATAATAACGATAACTCGGAACCCAACGATGACATTTCATTGGGAGATTATCGTACCGAGGATGACATCCCCGACTATAAATTGCAGGAACACAACCGCAGCCGCGAAGGAGTAGCCGAAGAGATACCTTTCTCGGATGCTGTTTCCTTCTACGAAATATTGAAAGAGCAGCTTGCCATGCAAGACCTGACTGACGAACAGCGCGAAATAGCCGAATACCTGATCGGATCGTTGGATGATGACGGACTCCTGCGTAAAAGCATAGAATCCGTCATGGACGAGCTTGCCATTTATCGTGGAATCTATACCACAGAGAGCGAACTGAACAAAATACTCGAAATCATTCAGGATTTCGACCCGGCCGGCATCGGTGCACGCAACCTTCAAGAGTGTCTGCTCATTCAGATCAACCGTAAAGCAGATTCCCCACTAAAACAGATAGAACTGGATATTATCGGAAAATGCTGCGATGAGTTCACCCGTAAGAACAAAGATAAAATAATTCAGAAACTGGGCATCACCGAAGAGCAATATAACGAAGCATTGGCCGAACTTACCAAATTAAACCCGCGTCCGGGAAGTTCATTGGGCGAAGCCATGGGGCGTAATTTCCAGCAGATTATCCCCGATTTTATTGTAGAAACATTCGATGACGGTACCATCACCCTCAATCTGAACAACCGCAATGTTCCCGAACTGCGCCTCAGCCGTGAGTTTACCGAACTACTGGACGAACATACACGTAACAAAGAGAATCAAAGTAAAGAATCAAAAGACGCTCTGATGTTTTTAAAACAGAAAGTAGATGCCGCACAAGGTTTTATCAATGCCGTAAAACAACGACAACACACTTTACTCACCACCATGCAGACTATCATCGACATCCAGCGTCCGTTTTTCCTTGAAGGAGACGAGTCACTATTGAAACCGATGATATTAAAAGATGTGGCAGAACGCGCCAAACTGGATATCTCTACCATCTCACGCGTCAGCAACAGCAAATATGTGCAAACAAACTACGGCATATATTCGTTGAAGTTCTTCTTCAGTGACGGCTACACCACCGAAGATGGTGAAGAATTATCCGTTCGCGAAATAAAACGCATACTAAAGGAATGTGTAGACAACGAAGACAAAGAAAAACCCTATACTGACGACGAACTGGCCGAAATACTGAAAGCCAAGGGATACCCCATTGCACGCCGCACCGTGGCCAAATATCGCCAGCAGTTAAATATTCCTGTTGCACGATTAAGAAGATAAAAATATGGAAGCAAACGAAACCACCGGTTCTTTAAAAGAGATTGGAAAAAGTGATCCGTTAGAAATAGGTTCACGCATCATATCAGGCATATTCACACCTTTTATGGTTCCATTTCTTGCCTTTTTCTTATTATTCTTTTTCACCTATTTACGCATCATGCCCCTCCAATATAAGTTGGTGGTGTTGGGTATCGTGTATTGCTTTACCATCTTGATGCCGATGCTTGCCATTTATCTTTTTCAGAAAATAAACGGCTGGGGGATCCATGAACTGGGGCATCGTGAAAAACGATTCGTCCCATACGCCCTAACCATTGTCAGCTATGTAGCCTGCCTGCTTACGATGTACAAGATTCATTTGCCACGCTATATGTCGGGCATCATTGTAGCCACACTCATCTGCATGGTCATCTGTATTGTGATAAACTTCAAATGGAAAATCAGCACCCATGTTGCCAGTAGCGGCATGATGGTAGGCGGTCTGTTGTCATACAGCCTGATCTTTAATTTCAATCCTGTATCATGGCTTTGCTTTTTCATTTTGCTATCAGGAATGCTGGGGACAGCACGCATCATCGTAAAGCAACACACATTATTAGAAGTTCTGGCAGGATTTATTGTCGGATTGTTTTGCGGTGTCATAGGAATTTTGTTTATTTGAAAAAAAATTTTAGTATTAACCTTATAAATTAAAAGCATTATGAATTTCCCAAACAATGTAAAGTATACCGAGGAACACGAATGGATACGCGTAGAAGGTGATATCGCATACGTAGGCATTAGCGATTATGCACAAGAACAATTGGGCGACATCGTTTTCGTAGACATCACTACCGAAGGCGAGACTTTGGAAAAAGGAGAAGTTTTCGGTACTATCGAAGTAGTAAAGACTATATCAGACCTGTTCCTTCCGGTTGCAGGAGAAGTTTTAGAACAAAACGAAGCATTGGCTGACAACCCCGAACTGGTCAACCAAGATCCCTATGGCAAAGGTTGGCTGGTTAAAATCAAACCTAACGATGCAAATGACATCAATGATTTGATGGATGCCGAAGCCTACAAAGCTTTAGTAAACGAATAAAATACAGAAGAAATATTCAATGGAACCTATTGTAAGTATTATCATGGGCAGTACCTCCGACCTTCCTGTCATGGAAAAGGCTGCCAAGCTACTGGACGAGATGCACGTACCTTTCGAGATGAACGCTCTATCGGCACACCGTACACCCGAAGCAGTGGAAGAGTTTGCCAAGAACGCTGCCGGTCGTGGCATTAAAGTCATCATTGCTGCAGCAGGCATGGCCGCAGCATTGCCCGGTGTAATTGCCGCCAACACTACACTGCCAGTCATTGGCGTCCCCGTGAAAGGGTCTGTTCTCGACGGTGTGGACGCACTCTATTCCATCATCCAGATGCCTCCCGGAATTCCGGTTGCAACAGTTGCCATCAACGGTGCAATGAATGCCGCTATTCTGGCCGTACAGATGTTGGCTTTGAGTGATACAGAGCTCGCAGCTAAATTTGCAGATTACAAAACCGGCTTGAAAAAGAAAATAGTGAAAGCCAATGAAGAATTGAAAGAAGTAAAGTTCGAATATAAGACGAATTGATTCTTTACATAAGCATCGCTGAAAAGCTGCGCTATAAAAAACACGGGCAGAAAATATTCTTTCCTTCTAATCAGGATAGGATATTTTCTGCCCGAAAATTTAAAACGAACATTTACAACCTCTTTAAAGATAAGGAATTAACCATGACCGATTTATTCAACTATTCACGCCGGGAAGCCTCTGAAGTAAACATTGGAGCCACTCCGATGGGCGGTGCTAATCCCATCCGCATCCAAAGTATGACCAATACCATAACAATGGATACCGACGCTTGCATAGAACAAGCCAAACGGATTATCGATGCAGGCGGTGAATATGTGCGTCTCACCACACAGGGTGTACGCGAAGCCGAAAACCTGAAAAATATAAATATCGGATTACGTTCACAAGGCTATGACACTCCCTTGGTAGCCGATGTGCATTTTAACCCCAAAGTAGCCGATGTAGCGGCACAATACGCAGAAAAGGTACGTATCAATCCGGGCAACTATGTAGACCCGGGACGCACTTTCAAGAAGTTGGAATACACCGATGAAGAGTACGCGCAAGAAATAGAAAAGATACGTACCCGCTTCGTCCCTTTTCTGAATATTTGTAAGGAGAACCATACAGCCATCCGTATTGGTGTGAATCACGGTTCTCTGTCAGACCGCATCATGTCACGTTATGGCGATACCCCCGAAGGCATGGTAGAATCGTGCATGGAATTTCTCCGCATCTGCGTAGAAGAACATTTCACCGATGTCGTAATTTCCATCAAGGCTTCCAACACGGTTGTCATGGTAAAAACTGTTCGTCTGCTGGTAGCGGAAATGGAAAAAGAAGGCATGGCATTCCCACTTCATCTGGGTGTAACCGAAGCCGGCGACGGTGAAGACGGACGTATCAAGTCAGCTTTAGGCATCGGTGCATTGTTATCCGATGGTTTGGGAGATACCATCCGCGTATCATTGAGCGAAGCCCCGGAAGCAGAAATTCCGGTAGCTCGTAAACTGGTCGACTATATACTGGCACGTGAAAACCACCCTTTCATTCCCGGAAAAGAATCGCCGGAATTCAATTATCTCTCCCCTTCACGCCGTAAAACAAAAGCTGTGCGCAACATTGGCGGAGATAATCTTCCGGTAGTAATTGCCGAACGTTTGGAAGGAGAGAACGAAGTCAATCCACAATTCAAGCCCGATTACATTTATTGTGGACAAACAGTTCCTGAATTACGTAATAAGGAAACAGCTTATCTGGTAGATGCCGATGCCTGGAACCCTGAAGAGAAGAATGTGTATCCTGCATTCAACTATCAGCAAATGATAGAGCTACATCATACTCAGGCTGAGTTAAAATTCCTGTTCCTACCTTATATGGCAATGAATGAAGAAGTGATTGCCGCACTCAAGTTACACCCGGAAGTGGTTATCATTGCACAAAGCAATCACCCCAACCGGTTAGGTGAATACCGCGCCATGGTGCATGAACTGATGACGGAAGGACTGGAAAATCCTGTTGTATTCTTCCAATACTATCAGGAAGAAGAAGCGGAGAACTTACAGATTAAGGCAGCAGCCGATATGGGTGCATTGATTTTTGATGGTTTCTGTGACGGTATCTTCATTTATAATCAAGGCTCACTGCCACACACCGTAATAGATACTACCGCTTTCGGTATCCTGCAAGCCGGACGTATCCGCACCAGCAAGACAGAATACATCTCATGCCCCGGTTGCGGTCGCACCTTATATGACTTGGAATCGACTATTGCCCGAATCAAAGCCGCCACCTCTCATTTAAAAGGCCTAAAGATAGGCATCATGGGCTGTATCGTCAACGGACCGGGCGAAATGGCGGATGCCGATTACGGTTATGTAGGAGCCGGACGAGGTAAAATCAGCCTTTATAAGAAAAAAGAATGCATCGAAAAAAATATCCCCGAAGAGCAGGCGGTAGAGAAACTGATTGAACTGATTAAACTGAACGGCGATTATATTGAAATATAAAATATCTGTACCATGAATTATCAGCAGATACTCGAAAATATTTATCAGGAGATACAGCCTTTTGCCGGCATCGGCAAACAGGCTGACTATATTCCTGCATTGGCAAAAGTAGACCCGGATCAGTTTGGCATTTGCATCAATACCATTCAAGGAGAAACTTTCATGCTGGGACAAGCTGACACTCGTTTCTCCATCCAGAGTATTTCGAAAGTCTTTTCACTTGCCGTATGCCTCAGCCTTGAGGGAGACGAACTATGGAAAAGAGTGGGAAAAGAGCCATCGGGCACTGCATTCAATTCCCTTGTACAGTTAGAAGTTGAAAAAGGAATTCCCCGCAATCCGTTCATCAATGCCGGTGCCATTGTATTGGCAGATATACTTTTAAAGCATCTGTCACACCCCGAAGAAGATTTCCTCCACTTTATCCGTAATATTTGTGGAAACGATACTATTAATTACAATGAAGAAGTAGCGGCATCCGAACGTGAAAAAGGTTACCTGAACGCAGCCATCGCCAATCTGCTGAAGTATCATCATAATATAGAGAATGACATCGAACGCGTTCTCCATTTCTATTTTCTCCAATGTTCTGTTGAAATGAGTTGCTATGATTTATCCAAAGCTTTTCTGGCTTTTGCCAACCACAAACAGCCATTCACATTTGGGGATATCAACCTTACTGCGTCGCAAGTGAAGCGTATTAATGCCATTATGCAGACATGCGGCTTTTATGATGAAGCGGGAGAGTTTTCTTACCTTGTGGGTCTGCCCGGGAAAAGTGGTGTGGGCGGTGGCATAGCGGCTGTTTATCCGTTACGTTATTCGGTAGCAGTATGGAGCCCGAGATTAAACCGGAAAGGAAACTCGGTTATGGGAATCAAGGCGTTGGAGCTGCTGACCACACAGACACAAGAGTCTATTTTCTAAAAAATAAAAGTGAAGAGAGAATAATATCCATTCTATCGGAATCAGTTCTTTCTTCATCTATCTTTGCAAATTCAATCTTATATTTAAGTTCATTACATCCCTGAGTGGAAAAACTAAAACGACAAGCAACCTAATAATAAAACAAAAACGATTTTATCCATTTTCATTTGCAATACAATTAAGATTAGCCCACCAATAATAAAAGGTACACTGAAACAACAACGTACCTTCCATCTATTCAACTGCTAATAATTCAATACCTGTTCTATTATTGGTTTGCTTTTGTTGATTCAACATCACACTTGGCTACAGCTTTCAAAGTACCCCAATAATAAGTAATTACCACCGGAATCCACAATGTGAAATTACCTTCATTATTCTTATAAACAATCTTAGTAGTATTCACATACGGTGACATAAACTTACACATAATTATATGTCATTTGTGTCAGGTACCGTCATGACCAAATGGACAACTATAAGATGATTATTGAGAAAAAAAATTAAACAAGCTTATCATAAGTCTTTTCAGCAAAGAGACCCTAAAAAATTTACCCTCACCACAATTACTTGCGATGAGGGTAAGCTTTATTAGGAATAGTTTTTAAAACCTGTTCTAAAAACTATTATTTTGCAACGTTAGGAACAACTGTCATGTTCATTTCAATTACGCGTTCATTGCCGAAGCAATCCAGAACTGTAATCTTCAATATAGAAGGAACATTGTCGGTAATATTAGAATCCTTCTTAAGAGCTTTCAAATATTCAGGTTTACCATTATTATTCCAATAAATCTCGAAGTATTCAGATTCTTCTCCTGTTGAAACTGTTACGAAAGAGCATTTCTCTTTTACAATCTTCAAGCCTTTTGCCTTAGCCAATACTGCATCATAGATGGCGTAATAAGAGCTCTTGCCTTTGATTACTTCATCCAAAGGTACAGTAGTCGTACCAGTCGTATATTTGAAGTCTACACCATATTTAATGGATTGTGCTGCTTTTTTATAAGCTTCACTTGCCCAATCGAATGTATAAGACTTGCCATAAATATTGCTATAAACAGCCTTCCAGCCATCTGCTGCATTATCTATTACAATATCCTGATCAGGAGTCTTAGATGAAACCTTACCATAGTTGTACTTAACAACTACATCATAAGGAGTTACATCATCAATCATTGCAAATTCATCCTTAGATTTTTCAAGACTCAAAAGAGTATTACCGAAACCTTCAACCTTTCTATTTACAATCGGATCGTTGGTAGTGAAGAAGAATGTGTACTTATTAACATCACTGATAGTGGCATCAACATTGAACATTTCATTAGTCTTCATTGTAGCAACAGTAGCAGTTACAGGAGTAAATGCATTAGGAAGAACATAGCAGAAGTATGTCTTCTTATCAGCTTGCAATTGATTTTCCTTCCATGCAGTACCTGCAGGCAATGTAGTCGGAACAACCTTAGTCATAGATACATTCAGAGTGGCAATAGCTACATCTTTATCATTCTTGAAGCTAATAGTACCGTTATAAACTTGGTCGTCAACATATTCTGTAACATTTATTCCATTTGCACGAGTAGTATAAATACTCTTAACCTTGGCAAGTTCTTTCAACTCCTTACCCTTAAAGTCAGCAATGCTCTTAACAGTACCATCCTGCATTTCAAATTTAACTTCAAATGCCGGTGATTTAGAATTTGGATAAGAAGCGATATAAACTTTATCAGTTACAAAGTCAACACCGGCAACTATACCTTTTGCCTCAGCATACTTATCCTTCATTTCAGCTGCAACGTCAGCCTTATCAGATAAGTTCTTATCGTAAGCGACATTAGCATCTGCAATGATAGTGGTCTTAGCAGAGATTACATCTGCAACAGCACCTACACGTACATAGAATGCACGACCATCCGGGTCAACCAAAGTACCGTTAGAGTTTACAGCGTAAACACGGAAACCAATAACGTCATTGATATCATTGATAGTGAAACCGATTGTTGCCTCACCACCTGTAGTCTTCACATCATATACAGTATTGATACCGGTAATGTTCGGTTCATAAAGTTTTGTCCAAGTCTTGATTTCAGAATCGTCTGAAGACAAAGCACGTTCTTTATCCAATACCACATAGAAGTGAGTAGCTGATGCCAACATGTCATCTGCCAATTTCACTTTGAATGAATTTGCAGTAGAAGATACAACAGGTTTTGCAACTGCTGTTCCAGCTGTATTCAAGCATTTAGACTGGCGGTTGTCTGAAGCGTCTTTTGTTACATTAGCCAAAGCACCCTCATATATAGGAGTGGCAGCAGGAATGCCTGCCCACTTATATTCTGCAGGAGCAGTAGTAGTAGCATCTTCTTCACTACGTTCATAGCGGTTGTGCAAATTAGCAACTTTCCAACCGTCTGTTCCGGCCCATACATTAAAATCAAGTACTGATTTCGCTTCAGAATTATCTTTTGTAAACGCTAAAGCATATTCAGAAACTGCAGCTCTAGCAGCATTGTCTGTATCAGCAACCTTCACCGCAAATAAAATAGACTTTTCTTTAGTGTCTAAAGTCATATCGGCTTTTCCACTAAAATCATATCCTTCTTCTGATTTAACAACGGTTGTTGCCTTGTCATAAGCAGTTTCATCATATTTATCACCCACTTCCAAGTTTACAGTCCACAATCCTGTTGCTGAAATACCGGCGCGTGACAATACTTCACCTTTATAAGCCTCTATACCTGTTACTTTCACCAAACCTTTTTCAACCAAGTCTACCGGAGTAGTACCGTCCAGTTGAGTACTGATAAAGTGAATGTCTCCTGCATTTAAAGTTGCAGTAACGGGAGAAACGCGAACAACCAAGGTAGCTCTCAGTTTGCTTCTTTCACCCTTAGTGAATTTAACAGCACCCGGCATTCCTTCACCGAAAGTCCAGTCAGCGATTGATTTGGCAGAAAGTAATTCAATGTCGGCTGCTCCAAGTGTCACGTTTTCACCATTAATGATAGCACCGTTAGCCGAAGCATACAGAGAAACGTGAGTTACACCTTTGGCAATAGCAGCCCAAACCAAATCCAAATTGGAGTTGATTGCTGAAATCTGATTAGACAAGGTTGTCAGTTCAGTAGCCATAGTTGCCAGTTTAGATTCGATAGTCGCAATAGCATCCTGAGTTTCTTTCACATCGAATGCTTTCAGGCCATCCAAAATTTCCTGTTGTTCGCCCAATGTAACCAAAATACCTTCAATGGCAGTCTTATTGGCAGCTACAGCCTCATCGTTTGACAAGATATAGGCTTCCAAAGCCTTTTTCTGAGCATCGATAGCAGCTTCATTTTTACCGATAGCTACTTTATTGGCTTTCACTTCAGCATCCAATGCAGTCAGTGTGCCTGCCAATTTAGTATCAGCCTCAGCCAAAGCAGCTAAAGTTTCTTCGGTAGTTGTCTGAAATGCCTGCAAAGCATTGATTCTACCGTTTACTTCAGCAATAGAAGCTTCGATTTCAGTAATATCACCTTTTACAGCCTGAATTTCCTCATCGGTTGCAGTCTGCAATTTAGTGATAGCAGCTTCCAACTCTGCCTTTACACCGGCGAGTTCTTCTGCAGCCGCAGCAATAGCAGCCTTCTGAGCTTCCAAAGCAGCCTTTTCAGCGGCATCTTTCACTTCTGCTATTTTGGCTTCCAAGCCGGTCTGAGCCGTTTGTAGGCTGGCGATAGAAGATTCAATGGCAGTGACCTTATCGCTCAAGTCAGTCTTCTGCTTGTCGATTTGCTCCTGCAAGTCCTTGATGTCGTCATCATAGTCTTTACAAGACACGAATGTTCCTGTTGACGAAACCATTAAGGCTCCGAACAGGATTGCACTTAAAAACTTTTTGTTCATAATAGAAAAACTTTAAATTTATAAATTTAAAAAACTAAAATTGGTTATACATATTCTATTGGTTCTTAGGACTGTATCGCCCTCTGTTCTTGTTTCATATATCTTTTGGGAGAGACACCTGCCACCTTCTTAAAAGCGGCGTAGAATGTGCTTCGTGACAGAAACCCGCAGCGTTGAGGCAGCTCCTCCGGCAGACACTTGCCCGAACAGAGCAGCTCCTTGGCATATTCCACCCGATACGTGTTCACCAACTCTTTCAGATGGCAACCGAAGTAGCGGTTGACCACATTCGACAGATAAGTCTGGTTCGTCTCAATCATATCGCTCAGCTTTTTCAGTGAGAGCTTCGGGTCAAGAAACACTTGGCGAACTTCCAAATAGTACAATACATATTTATATAGCTCACAATCAACTTTTCTTTTCGGAACCACTTCGTTGTCCGCATACTTCTGCTCCCAATAAAGCCGGGCAGCCCTGAAAAGCAGATTCTTCTGTCTTTCGGAAGTAAAAGTGCGCTTGTCGCGATGTAGGAACAGGTAGTCCATTGTACTCTCTTTTTATCGTCTCTATTTCAGATAATTACTCACTTTTCAAACCCTTAAAAAAGGGTTGCGTTCGGTGCATCTCTTAGTAAGAGATACACCGAACGCACATAAGCACTTTATTATTAGTTGTTTAAGCCCATAAAAAAGCGTCCTGAAACTTAAGACTAAAGATATTTTTGCACTTGCCTTGTGATTTTTCTTCTCAAAAAGTTTTAATTATCAAAACTTTGTGTAAATTTGCAGCGAAAAGTGTATCTCTTACTAAGAGATGCACTTTTTTTCTTCTCTCTCCTGAAATCTTATTCACCATGTTCCCAACAGGTTAAGTACCATCAATCATTTGTTTTACATCCAACTCGAAAATCTTAACGGATGTCAACGTATCATAATGGATAGATTTTGAGGTATTTGGAAAAGACCAAAGAGTTTCCGAAAAAGAACTAAGGCTTTTTCAATACGACCAAGACTTTTTAGCCAAAAGGGAGCAATCTTTGTTATTATTCTAAGCGTCGCTTGTCGGAGCTGCCGGATAGTGGAAGAAGACATTCGTAGGGGAGCTACAGAAGACGGGATGAAAAAGACCCGGACGGAAACGGTTTGCAAAATGAAGAGTGACGGAATTCCCTTTTCTACGATGGCCCAATATACAGAACTGTCGATAGAAGAGATTGAACAATTGTAAATCTCAGCTAAGGTTCGTCTAAAAGGTTCTACAACCGAGAACCTTTATTTAATCCGTGGCTGAGGGACATAAAAAACTCCTCACTATTTTCGCAAACAATGAGGAGTCGGCTATGTTAAAACAATATTATGTTAAAGTCGATATTATTCACTTCTGAGTGAATGATGTCCATCAATAGGAAACGGTTGTCCGCTCCATGCTTTCTGTGATGTCCATGGTTCGGCTGCATCTTTCCAGAACGGGTGATCGGCAGGCAATCCCAATGGCATGAATACCAAAGAAGTCATGTACAAACTGCCGTTGTTGGTATAATAATTGGAAAGGTCGGGCTGATGACCGGCAAATCCCAATTGGAGGAACCCTTTTTCGTTGAAATTTCCTTCCACTTTGAACATATTGTTCATTACGGCAGTTAATGCGCTGCGCACCTGACCGTTGCTCATTCCTTCGGGCAGTCCGTATTTCCATGCTGCCATGGCAAGTGTCTGGAAAGCTCCCATGCGGTACACTACAGACCGGCCAAATGCAGGATATGTGCCTTCGGGAGAAATAAGACGTTCCATAAATACATTGAAACGTTGCATGCGTTTGATGGCAAGTTTGGTGCTGATAGGTGTCCAGAAGTGATGTTTGTTCAGTACTTCCAGCATTTCGATATACATAGGGTGAATAACGTAAGCATTGTAATAATCAAGTGCGAACTCAGAACCGTCTGAGTACCAACCGTCACTCAAATACCATTCATTTATCTTATTGGAAGCAACTGTCAACACATATTGGTCGGCATCTTCGCCTACCGACATCAGGAATGCTTCAATCAAGCCGCGGAATAATAGCCAGTTATTATATGCCGGGCGTACGATTTTCAAACGTTGGAAACGTTCGATGTAGCGTTTCTGAGTTGTTTCATCCAACAACTGCCAGGTAGCTTCGGGTGCACGCAGGAAACTTTCTGCTATATAGGCAGCATCTACCAATCGTTGTGTTGATTTGGTTTCCCACAATAAGAAGTCGGGGCTGTCGGGATCTACGGCATTTTTGTAAGCAAGTACAGCCCATTCGCGCATCTGTTTACGCATCTTTCCTTCTTCGGTATCATCGTCAGGCAATGCCAGCCAAGGCGAGATGCCGGCCATCAGTCTGCCAAACGTTTCCATATAGGCCACACGTTTATCACGTCCGTCCCAAGTGGGGCTGAGTTCGAGTTGCATGTTTTTTTGAAGTTCGCCCTTGCTCATGTTTTCAAGCACCGGAGCTGCAATGCGGTAACACAATTCAACCCATTGTTGCCGGTCGTTGACCGGTGCGGTAGTTTTCTTTTTGGCAGAGGCTGCCGTTAAAAAGAAAACAGATATAAATGCTAAAGTAATTAATCGTAGTTTCATGTGGAGTTTTATTTAAATACTTGTTTCATGGCACGTCCTGTCCATACTTGTGGCTGTTCTAATCCGAAAATGTATGCCATGGTAGCAGCAACATCATATTGTACCATGCTTTCCTGAAATTCTCCGGCTTTTTTAATGTTCTTTCCTGCGATGATAAAAGGTGTCTGCATTTCGGCCATTGTCTTTCCGCCATGACCTTTCTTGATACCTCCGTGGTCGGAAGTAATGATAAAGATAGTGTCATCATACATACCTGCTTCTTTTACGGCTGCCACGATGCGGGCAATGTAGCCGTCCAGTTCTTCCAGTTTACTGTAATAAGCCGGAGTGTCATGCCCTTCCTTGTGGCCTACGTGGTCGGGATTGTCAAAGCAAATGGCTACCAATGACGGTTTGTTCTCTTTGATGTATTTCTCGGCCATTTCGCACAGTGCGGTCGGGAACTTGTTATAGTCCGGTGCTACGGCATGATAGTCGGTAGAAAGTGTGTCAACCAGGAATTGGATACCTGCCCACTCGCTCAATACTCCGATTTCGGCCTTTGGGTTAGCGTCACGGTAGATTTGGAAGATAGTGGGGAAGATGTTATTCTTCACGATTACGCGTGAAGGCAATTCCGGTGTGCGTGACCCCCATTCTGTATATCCGTGAACTTCGGGACCGGCCCCCATGAACATGGATGCCCAGTTTACTGCGCTTGATGAAGGGAGTACTGTTCTTTTCTGCATGGTATAGCAACCTGTTTCCATCAGTGATTTCACGGTAGGCATATTTGCTTTGGGCATACTGTATGAACCCCAACCGTCAAGACCGATGTAAACTACATGTTTTGCTTTGGGCTTGGCTGCATAACTTGCCATTGAGAAGCATCCCAACAGCAAGAAAGCGAGAATCAAAAGCTTTTTCATGATACTTATTTTTATGGTTCTTATTTTTCAAGGTCAATTTTACGCTTTAATGCTTCCAGATAATAATAGTCGGCATAGTTCAACGGCACATCGATTTCACTGTTGTGAGGAATACTGCCCACGCTGTGCATCAACAGGAAACGTCCGTTTTCACCCAAAGGTGCGGTATAGTCGGCTGTAGCAAGCGATTCCATGATCTTATCAGCGTATTCTTTATAAGATTGCGGATTCTCTACGGGATATGTACAGATTTCGTACAAAGCAGAAGCAATAACGGAAGCAGAAGAAGCATCACGCGGTTCGTTCGGAATGTTGGGAGCATCCAAGTCCCAATACGGAACAAGGTCGGCAGGCATATTCTTGTGATTCTTCATAAATTCGAAAGTTTTGAGTGCCTGATCAAGATATTTGCGGTCTTTGGTTTCACGGAAGCATACTGTGTAACCATAGATAGCCCATGCTTGTCCTCTTGCCCATGCCGATTCGTCGGCATAACCTTGTGCAGTTTGGCGGTGACGTACTGTTCCGTCTTCTATGCTGTAATCAATCACGTGGTAACAGCTGCCGTCGGGACGGAAGTGTTCTTGCAGAGTACGGTCGGCGTGTGCCACGGCTACGTTATAGAATGTAGAGTCGCCTGAAAGTTTGGTCGCTTCAAACAATAATTCAAGGTTCATCATATTGTCGATAATCACCGGACATTCCCATCCGCGTTGTGACTGCCAGCTGTTGCCTTTTACATCCCAGCTTTGGATAACCTGCGGTTTTTCACGGAAACGGGTGCAAAGCGATTTGGCTGCCTGTATCATCACATCTTTATATTCGGGCTTTTGGTTAATACGCAGACCGTTACCGAAGCTGCAATTGATAATGAAACCTATATCGTGATGCCAAGTGAGGTATTGTGCTTCGCTGATGGCTTCAGTATATTTCTGTGCCAAAGGAAGTAAAGTTTGGTCACCGGTCAGTTCGTACAGATACCATACACTGCCGGGAAAGAATCCGCTGCGCCAGTCTGCCGGACCGCAATAATATACTCCTCCTTTACTGTTAAGGGTAACGGGGTTGAGGCATTTGCCGCTGGCTTCGATTGTATCTATCTCCAGACCAATCTGCGCCCGTGCGTTTTCGATAACTTGTTCCGACCAGGATTTCTTGGCGGGTGTTGTAGTACATGAGGTTGCAGTGAACAGAGCTGCACATCCTAGAAGAATTGAGGTTCTTAATTTCATATTATAGTTTTTTTATAGTAAATGAATAGTTCCCTTTGTTGGTTTGTTGTTTGGCTTTGAAGGACAGACGGTAGATTGTACTTCCCCATACTTTGGATAATCTGATATCATCCAGCTCTTTGGGTTCCACAGTCAGCTCAAACAAGGCAGCATCATAGAGCAGTGCTGCTTTTACATTATTGACATGAATGATAACTTTTCCTTTTTCCGACCGGTCTATTTCGCCCCAAGTCATAAAGTTGACAATATTGGGGGCTGTTGCTTCTTCCAGTTCGAAGGAGTCGCTGATGCGGGCCTGTTTACCTTTCACATGGTATGAGCGTATCCATTTTTTCACTTTGGCTTCTTCGGGATAAGCAGTGGCTATATTGGCTTCGAAACTGTTCTTTCCGGCTTTTACTTCAGTAGCTTTATATTTTTTTCCATATTTTTCGGGCACGCCGTTTATCATCGGAAGGTTGTGATAGTTACTTTGCATGGTCCAGATGCTATAACGTTCATTACTGAATGTCTGGCGGGTGTATGTGCCGACACCGGCATCTATTAAAATCGGTGTTTGATTCATCCATACCGAGCAGGTTCCGGCATCGTTGTGATTATGGCTTTCGTCATTATACCCTCCTTTTGCTGCCAGGAATAATCCTTCTTTGGTAGAGAGATAGCAGAACTCGGTTTCGGGATACCAGGTAAAAGGGCGGTTTTCATGGCGGGGTTCTGTCTGTCGCAGTTCTTTGTCGACAGCGATGGAAGCAAGGGTGCGGAAAATATCGCGTCCGTTGTTGGGCGAAGATTTAGGTTGGTGCATCAGGGCTGCGAAACCTTTCAGTTCTTCACTGTTTACAGCCTTACCGAAACGATAGATAAGGTATGAGTTGCCTTCTCCGCGTGCCGAAGCGTCGGCAAAGTTCACTACCCATCCATTACCTATGTAAGAGCGTGAGATATATTCACCCATGTTCTTAATCATCGGTTCATTGAAGATATTTACTTTGTCGCCGGTAATATCCGAAAGCAGTTCAAGGTAATCCAATGTTTTTCCGGCTGCATGTCCCCAGTAGGAGGGACCTTCTTCACAAGCTCCATCGGCTTTGATATAGTTTAGGAATTTGTCTACCGATTCCATTGTCAGATGGACAGCTTTGGCAAGTGTGTCGCGGTTGTCTTCAAGCAGCATGAAACACATCAGGGCGTTACTGTTGCACCACGGATTCCAATTGTTGAGCATACGTCCGTTGTAGTTGCGTCCCATCCACCAGAATGAATCATTATTCATATATGGGTCGAGAATGCGGGTTTGGAGTTCATGGCGCAGGCGGCGTGATATTTCAGGGTCTACCTTGTCAAATGATGGGCGCATGAAGTGATAAGTCCATGCGAGTAGTCCTCCCAAGTCACCGGAAGTAAGATCGATGACAGGATAATCGTATGCGGGTAATGCTCTGTGGGAAGGTTGTACGATGATATGTGCGGCCAGTGCCCATGATGTCATTTCGCAAGCATTGAACACTCCGTTGATAAGTTGGTCGACAAATCGTCCTTTCCCTTCTGCCAACTCTGCCATCAGAAGGTCGGCAATGGCACCGTTGTTGGCACCAAAAGGTTTTTCCATGATTTGCCGGTTGCCTGTGCGTTCGAAAGCCAGGTAATCGGTGGCTTTTACTACTTGCCACTGATAATTTAGCCGTTTTTCTCCACGGCGGATATATTCGTCTTTGAATGTTCCTAGAAAACGGTCCCAACCGGCACGGTCATTATAATCGGGGTAAGTCACCCATTGGCGGTCTAATACCAGTATTTCTTTTAACCGGTTGATGTCGGCTTGCTTTTGGAGCAGGTCGCGTTCCGTGTATGCGTATGTGAGTGTAACATACAATAATGCAAGTAGTAATAGAGTTAGTTTCTTCATCGGTATATAGATTAAGATATTTATTACACTGCAAAAGTGCGAAAAAAGAATAGTGGCAATACTCTATTTTTGTCCTTAAAACATGTATATATTTTCCATAAGGACTGAAAAACAGCCTATTTTCGGATATGCATAAAAAAAGCCGCCTCAAATGTGGCTTTGAGACGGCTTACTATCCAATAATACTTTTTACCTTGAAAAGACAGGGATATTACCAGCCCGGATTCTGTGTCAGGCTTGTATTCATATCTGTTTCATGTTTAGGTATCGGCCATACATAGTATTGGTCTCCACCCCATGTCCAGTTGTAAGTTATAACACCCCAAATGTCTTTCATGCCGGCAGTACCGTCAGCGTTGTTGAACTTGCTTTCTTTCCAGGTTTTCCAACGCATTTCTTCATAGAAGGAAACACCTTCACCGGCAGTTTCCCAACGATATTCGTTCTGGATACGAGTACGCATATCGTCTTGTCCGCTAACCTGTGTTGCAGCATTGCTGTTCAAAAGAGCTACACCGGCACGTTCACGTACGAGGTTCACTTGCTCAATTGCCTCGGCAGTCTTACCTTGTTCGTTCAGTGCTTCTGCCAATCCTAATACAACTGTTGCATAGCGGATGATAGGCAGGTCAATCGGAGATTTTTCACGGTTGGTCATTTCGCTTGAACCTTCGGCTACAAATTTGCGGAACAAGTAGTACAAATGGCTCTGTGTATCGGTACGGAGGTCGAATGGAGCATCAGTGTCTGCACCATAATATGGCCAGCGTGAAGTAAAGGTGTGGTCTACACTGTTACCCGAGCCATTATAGGTGGCATACGGAGTAATGATGGTCTGTGTCAGACGCGGGTCACGCTTTTCATAAACAGCTTTGATACGTGCTTCATTGCCTGCCGGTAAATATAATGCCTGTGCAGCAGTGCTCAACTTGCTTAAACGGTTTTCTACCTTTTCCCGGATACCTTTAATGGCTGCGTCAATGTCGCCTTCATAACCCAATGAAAGAAGTTCGGCCTTTAAAACATCTGCATCTGTATTGCGCAAGAAGAATACTTCACGATCTTTTGGTTCCATGCTTGAATAGCCGGGAAGATAATCATCCCAATTGAACTTGCTACCGTCTATGTTTTCATAAGTGTCAACGAAGTCGGTGCTGGCCAAAATGGTATTCCAGCAAGAACCGAATGTTGTACGACCACCGTAACGGAAGCTCATTGAGTTACCGTCGGCAGTTCCGTTGTTGTCTATACATTGTAAAGAGAAAATAGCTTCATCACTTTGTTCGTTAGCTTCTTTGAAGAGTTGTTTGTAACCTCCATCGAATAACTTGTGTCCCATATTTCCCACCTGTCGGAAGTCGGCTTCGGCTTTTGCCCATTCTTTTATCCACAAGTAAACTTTACCACGTAATGCATAGGCTACGGATTTGGTTACATGTCCCCATTGTGCATTGCCTGCTGCAATACGGTCGGGTAATGTAGGTTCATTGATGGCATCGGTTAAATCCTTGATACAACCTTCCCATACTTCCGCTTCACTGCTGCGGGGTTTGTTGGCTTCTGTCACAGGGATGGGTTCGTCATAGTAAGGAACACCTCTGAAGACTGTATTTAATTTATAGTAGAAGAATGCACGTAACACTTTAACCTCGGCAATCAGCTTGTTCTTGAATGCATCGGGAACCGGAGCTTCTGCAAGATGCTGGATGGCATCGTTTGCCCGCTGGATTCCTTCATAGTGTTGTCTCCAATAGTCTGAGAAAAGACCGGAACCGATAGATGCTGTTCCTGCCAGAATAGGATAGTCATTATCACGGCAGCTACCGCTTACGCAAAATGCTTCCAACTCGTATGCTCTCTTTGCAACATAGTCTTCGCGCAGCTCACTGTATACACCGGCTACACCCAGTTCACAAAAGTTTTCATTACTCCACATGGAGTTTGATGCCGCTTTGTCATAGGGAACGGTATCCAATAAATCACCCCGGCAACTGCTCAGAGCTGTTACCGCAGCTGATAATATAAATAATTTTGTAAATAGTTTCATAAGTTCGTATCTTAAGGTTATTAGAATGTTATGTTAGCACCGATAGCGATACTTCTAAACGGAGAGTATCCCATGCCGGTTGCAGATTCCGGGTCCTGACCTTCGAAAGAGGTGATTGTCAGTAAGTTCTCTGCAGAAACGTAAATACGTGCATTTTGCATTGCTACTTTAGTTACCCATTTCTGTGGCAAAGTATAGCCTAAAGACAAGTTCTTCAACTTGATATAGTCACCATTGTACAACCAGCGGTTAGACGATGCATTATTCTGAACGTTACCGTCAAGATAAGTCATACGCGGATATTTACCGTTGATGTTTGTACGTGGATCATCGGGATTGCTCGGATCATAGAAATAGTGGTCGTCTGCAATGCGCTGTGCGATATTGTTACCCCATTCTGTCTTGGCAGCGTTGTAACCGGCTGTCGGACCCCAATAGATGTCGAAACCGGCAGCACCTGCCCATACCATTGAGATGTCAAATCCGTTCCATGCAGCAGAAGCCTGGAAACCGAAGTTGTATTTCGGAGTCTTGGAACGTCCCTGGAATTCTTCGTCGTCAGAGTCACCATATACGCCGTCACCGTTAACATCGGCATAAATATAGTCACCATAGTAGATATTGGCTTTACCGATTGAGTTACCCGGTTTGAATTTGTAACCTGCATCCATCATGGCTTTTACCCAGTTCATATCTTCTTCTGTACGAATCATACCACCCTTGGGACCACCTGCCGGATTCACAGAGCCGTCTGCATTAAAGTACTTGCCATTTCCTTTATATACACTGCGGTAGCGGTATTCGTTCAACATGTGACCTTCTACTACCGGAGAGTTGCCACCGGATGAGACTTTTCCGATATTGTCTGTCCATTTACCACCGGTTAATGTATTGTTCGGATCTTCTACCCATGTTCTGGTATATTCACCATTGTACTTGTCTACCTTGTTCTTATTATAAGAGAAGTTACCGCTTACAGAGTATTCTACTTTTCCGATTCTGTCGCGCCATCCTAATGAAAGTTCGAAACCGTCATTGCTTACTTCCGCAATATTCTGGCGGGGAGCCTTCACATTGACACCGTCACTGTTGTTATGGTAACCTAAAACGTATTCCATGGCGGGACGATACAAGATACCGGAAGTCATCTTATGATAAATATCGATTCCGACAGTCAAACGGTTGTTCAATAATGCTGCATCGATACCTAAGTTGGTAGTGGTTGTCGATTCCCATTGTAACAGTTCGTTGGCATAAGCTGTGATGGCTAAACCTGATACTAAGCTGTTTCCGAATACATAGTTGCTGGTTCCGTAAGCTGACTGGTATTCATAGTTACCGATTTCAGAGTTACCTAATTTACCCCAAGACAAACGAATCTTCAGGTTATCCAACCATGAACGGGTTGATTCCATGAATGATTCTTCAGAAATACGCCATGCACCGGACAATGATGGGAAGAAACCCCAACGATGGTCTTTGTGGAAGCGTGAAGAACCGTCATAACGGAAGTTCGCTTCGAACAAATAACGTGAGTCATATGCGTAATTTACACGGCCAAAATAAGAGCGGGTTGCATAGTCCTCGGTAGAACCGCCGATGCTTGTCATTTCTGTAGCTTCGTCGAATTGGTTCAATGATTCGTCAATCAAACCTTTTTTGGCTGCATTTACCTTATAATAGTTCTTGTAGAATTCCTGATAACCTAACAATGCAGAAACATCATGCTTCTGAGCAAATGTGTGATGGTAGTTAATCAGGTTCTCCAATGTATAAGAATAGTTTGATTCGTAGTCGAAGCTGGTACTCAATTGTGAGGGAGGAGTAATACCATCAACAATTACACCGTCACTGAAACGTGTCTGATAAGCAGGTACACCATGCTGGCGTGTTTCATAGATATAGCGGTTATAGTTGAAGTTGAAATCCCAGCTCAAATCTTCAAAGAATTTGATTTTGCTGAACAAAGTGGTATTGAAGCGGTTGTAACGCTTGAATCCATCGTTACGTGCCAACTTGTATAACGGGTTATTGGCTGTAGCACGTTCGTCAGGACATTCCGGGTAACCGTAGCTGCCGTTCCAATAGGGATAAGTACCGGCTGTAGACTGGCGCAAGAAGTTATTTGCATTTGAAAAGTCACCAACTTCACGATCCATCTGTGATGCATAAGTACGAGTACCCACAGTCAGCCATTTGGTCGGATTCGCTTCGATGTTGGCACGCATTGAATAACGTTTGTTGGCAGTATTGTCTACCACACCTTCATTATCCTGATAACCGGCCGACAACAAGAAGCGAATTTTGTCAGAGCCACCTGATACAGACAAGTTGTGATCATGGATTACACCACCCGAGAATAATTCTTCAGCCCAATCGGTATTCGGATAAGCAATGTAATTGGGTACACCGTTCTCATTCAGACCATTCGGGTCTTTAGATTTCTCACGCCACAAATCAATGTATTTCTGGTCGAATAAATCATCAGACTTTCCTACATTTCTATATGATTCATTCATTAGCTCCATGTAATCAGCATAATTACTCATCATTTTAATCATACGGGTCGGGCTGTTGAATGAGATGCGACCGCTATAGTTGATACTGATTTTGTCACGTGTACCTGTTTTGGTGGTTACCAGAATAACACCGTTGGCAGCACGTGCACCATAGATGGCACAAGAAGCAGCGTCTTTCAAAATAGAGATGTTTTCAACGTCCAAAGGATTTACGGCATTCAATGAGCCTTCCATACCGTCAATAATAACCAACGGAGATGCCGTATTCATAGTGCCGACACCACGAACACGCAGGGTAGTGTTATCTTCACCGGGCATTGCAGAACCTGATGATGCCTGCAAACCGGGACTTAAACCGGCTAATGCAGAAGAAACAGTAGTAATGGGACGAGATTTAGTTTGTTCCTCGAAGTCCACGGAAGCAACCGCACCTGTTAGATTTACTTTTTTCTGTACACCGTAGCCTACTACTACAACCTCATCCAATGTTTCGGTATCTTCTGCTAACTTTATAGACAGGTTATTTGTTGTGCTTGTGACCTTTATATCCTTTGTAACGTAACCGATATAGGATACTTGCACGGTGCAGTTTAAAGGGACGTTTAATGTGAACTCGCCATTAAAGTCTGTGATGACACCATTTGTTGTTCCTTTTTCAACTACATTGGCACCAATAATTGGTTCTCCTGTTTCATCAACAACTGTACCTTTGATTGTTTTTTGCTGCATGATACTTTGTATCATATCAGCATGAGGCGACGGAGAGTTTCCGTTTGTAGCCCATACAGAACCGCTAGCAATTAAAGCTAACGACGCTCCCAATACCATTTTTTTTGATAGAGAGCAGTAATGTTTGACATTCCTTCTCATAGAGTTTTAATTTAAAGTTAGTTTTTAAAACTCTGCAAATTTCTATTAAAATGAGTAGGAAGACTATCTAAATTATCCAAACTAACTATAAAAATTGTCCGTGGATATTTTGTATAGGATTACTGGAATATTTTATTAGTTTGAGAATCAACTATAAGTTATTGTAAATCATAGACATATATATCTTTATATAAAAAGAGACTATTTATCTTTTACATATTGACTTAATGCAGGATTACGGGCTATATGCTTCTTTAAAGTATTGAAACTGCATCTTAATTTGCGGCAAATAGTCTTTTTAGGTTCACCTTTTATTAACATACGTTTTATAACATCTTCTTTCCCGGTTAATTTATATTTAGAGTTTTTTTTGCCGGGGATCCTTCCTAAACGGCATCCTTCAGCTCTTTTTCTAGCCAGTCCTTCTTTGGTTCGTTGACTAATTAAGTTTCTTTCTATTTGAGCAGAAAGCCCAAATGCAAAAGCTAAAATTTGAGAATTTATATTATTCCCAAGTTCATATTGCTCTTTTACGGTTAATACTGAAACCTCTTTAACCATACAAAGGTTAAGTATGCTCATAATTTGCATAAGGTTTCTTCCTAAACGGCTGATTTCAGAAATGATTAGAATATCTCCTTTCTTCATCTTTTTTAGTAGTGAACCAAGTTTACGGTCTGCTGCAGCTTTAGTGCCGGATACGATTTCACTAACCCATGCATCCACAAAAAACTTTTTGTTTAGAGCAAACTTTTCTATTTCAAGTCGTTGGGTTTCTAACGTTTGTTTGTCCGTTGAAACGCGAATGTAAGCGTATATCATTTTTAATGCAAAGATAATATTTTAAACGTCCCTTTGAATTCTACTGTGCAAATATCCTATATCGGATATAACACACAAGAGGTGAAAATTACTTCTACTACACAAACATTAAATATTAAAATGGTAGAAGACTCTGAAACTTTGGATGAAGTTGTCGTGGTAGGTTACGGAGTTCAAAAGAAAGCCAATTTGACCGGTGCCGTTGCTTCGGTAGACTTTGAAGAACAAGCGAAATCACGTCCTGTAACGACTGTATCTGCTGCATTGGCAGGTCTAAGTGCAGGTGTACAAGTTATGCAAAGTTCTGGTCAGCCAGGTAGTGATGGTGCTACTATTCGTATTCGTGGTGTAGGAACATTGAATAATGCGGACCCATTGGTGTTGATTGATGGGCTAGAAGGTTCAATGGATAATGTTAATGCACAAGATATTGAAACCATTTCTATATTAAAAGATGCTGCTTCTTGTGCTATCTATGGTTCTCGTGCTGCTAATGGTGTTATTTTGATAACTACTAAGAAAGGTAAAGGACGTATCAGTATTAATTATAGTGGCCGTGTATCTTATGCACAACCAACTCGTATTATTGATATGGTTTCAAATTACGCCGATTATATGGAGTGGATTAATGAGTCTGGTGAGAATATTGGTCAGAAAGGAAACTTTGATCAAACTACTATTGATTTATGGCGTGAAAAGGCCAAAGATCCTAATGGCGTTAATGAAAATGGTGTGCCCAACTATGTAGCTTATCCAAATACAGACTGGCAGAAAGAGATTTTTAAACATGGATTAATAAATGACCATAACTTATCATTGTCTGGTGGAACTGATAAGACACGTTTTCTCGCATCTTTAGGTTATATGGATAACCCTGGATTGGTAGATAGAACTGGTGTAAAACAATATAAGATGCGTGTAAACCTTGAGGCTGATGTTACGAAGTGGTTGACTGCTGGTGCACGTATCTATGGAGATATGAAAGATCAGGAGGTAGGTAATTTTAGCAATGCTAATAACTATTTACGCCAAACGACTCCAGGTGTATATCCTGAATGGAATGGACAGTATGGTTATCCTGAAGCTCCTGAAGAGAGTGCTACTGCTAATAATCTTTTGCAGAAATTAAATGATACAAATGGTAGTACTAAAAAGACAAACGTAAATGCAGCCGTATTTAGTAAAATCACTTTTATGAAAGGGTTGACATGGACATTTAACTTTAACTACAAACGTTACTGGTATGAAAACCGTTCATGGACTCATGCAACAGATCAAGTAAAGTTTAGTACCGGCGAGGTTAAAAGTGCTGCAACCAAGCCCGATATGATGAGTACTTCTTTCTCTAATGAAGGAAACTGGTCATATACCTTGGAAAATATCATTAATTACAATACCACTATTGCAAGAGACCATAATATTGCAGTAATGGGAGGTTATCAGGAATGGTATAAGTATTGGAACTCTTCAAACGCTAGCTTGCAAGGTTTAATTGACGAAAATATTAATGTTCCTAGCTCTGCAACGGAAATGAAAAGTATTGGTGGTACAGCCAAAGACCGTGCAACTCGTTCTTATTTTGGACGCTTAAATTACGATTATAAAGGTCGCTATCTATTTGAAGCAAATATACGTTATGATGGAAATGGACGCTATGGTAAAGATTATCGTTGGGGTGTTTTCCCTTCATTCTCTGCCGGTTGGCGAATCTCTGAAGAAGCATTTATGAGTGGAACTCGCCATTGGTTGGATAACTTGAAATTACGTGCTTCATGGGGTAAGTTAGGTAACGATGGTGGCGATGATGTTTCAGAATATGAATATCAGTCTGTATATGGTATTACTGATTATTCATTTGGTGGAAAACAAGTTAGTGGTTTAGCTATGACTGGCTTGGCTAATGCTGCTTTAGGATGGGAACGTTCCACTACTACTGACATAGGTATTGATGTAGGAGCTTTGAAAAACAGGTTGTCATTAGAAGTCGATTATTATTACAAAAAGACAACAGGTATTTTGTATCGTCCTGCTATTCCTATTACAATGGGTGGGCTGACTGCTCCTCGTATGAATATTGCTGAGGTTTCATCACATGGCTTTGATATGTCAGTAAGCTGGAGAGATCGTATTGGAAAGGTTGATTATTCTATCTCTGCTAATTTTGGGTATACAACCAATAAAGTTGATAAATACAAAGGTAAATACAAAGAAGGATGGGGTGAAGATGGTAATTGGTACAATAATAAAGGTGATGTATTCAATGACTCAGGTAGTCTTTCTCCAGTAGTAGAAGGTCACAAATTGTGGGAATATTATATGAAAGAGCCTTATAAGGGCAGTGGCAAATATTATAACAATGATGGAACTGTAAATATTCATGGTGGTCCTAAGGACGGTATGATTCGTACTGAAGCAGATATGGATTGGGTAAAGGCTATGATTGCTGCCGGATATGAGTTCCAACCTAATAAAACTATAGGTAAAAATAATATTTGGTATGGTGATTATATTTATGCAGACCTTAATGGTGACGGTAAATATGGTAATTCTTATGACTATAGATTTCAAGATGTTTCTAAAGATCCGAAATATACGTTTGGTATGCAAATGTCTGCTTCATGGAACGGATTTGATATTTCTATGAACTGGGCAGGTGCTGCGGGACGTAAACTTTATTGGAGCCCGACTAGTGGTTACAACAGTACTGGTACTCGTGTTGGTATTGGTTTAAGTAAAGAAATAGCTAATGACCATTATTTCTATGATCCGGAAAATCCAACAGATCCACGTACAAGCCTTAATGCCAAATATCCGCGTTTAACATTAGGTGAGTCAGGAGCTCAGAATACTACTTCAAGCACTAATTTTTTATATAGTGGAGATTATTTGAAATTGAAAAACTTAACTATTGGTTATACTTTGCCTAAGCATATTACCAATAAACTTTTGGCACAATCTGTTCGTTTCTATCTGTCAGGTGAAAACTTGTTTAGTATCGATAGTTATCCCGGACAAGATCCTGAGTTAGGTGCAAACCCGACTTACACATCTGTCCGTTCTTTCGCTTTCGGAACTAATATCACATTCTAAAAGAAAAAGGTATATGAAAACATTAAAGAAAATATTAGTATATTCAGCAACTGCATTATTATTAGCAAGTTGTAAAGGAGATTTGTTAGATCTATCTCCTTACGGTTCTGTCGCATCCGGTAATATGTGGACAAGTGAAAACTTGGCCGAAAAAGGTGTGAATGCAATTTATTCTACTCTCCGTAAGGATTATGTAGGTATTTCCTTGTATAAGATGGATTGTTTTGGTGTATCATCTGACTGTCGTGATCAGGATTATAATATTTTGGTTGCAAAAGTCAATACAAGCGATGACATGTTTTCAAATTATTGGGCTCAACATTATGCAGGCATTCATCGTGCAAATGATGCAATAGCACATTTACCCGCTGTAGAAATGGATGAAGCTAAAAAAGCTCGATTTATAGCAGAATCAAAAATCCTGCGTGCATACTTCTATTATAAACTTAATATCATGTATAAAGGGGTACCTTTATATCTTGAGCCGATTGAATTGGATGAATGCATTAAAGGACAAGCATCAGAAGCAGAGGTTTGGGCAACTATTGTTCAGGATCTAACAGATGCTATTAATGAATCTAATTTACCGAATATGTATGAATCAGGAAGTGCAGATTATGGTCATGTTACTAAATCAGTAGCTTACGCATTACGTGGAAAAGCCTATTTATATCAAAATGAATGGGCAAAAGCAGCCGCAGATTTTGAGGCTGTAGGACGTTGTGGACATAAACTTTTCGAAGGTGGTTATAAGCAATTGTTTAAAGAAGCTAACGAAACATCACCGGAAATGATTTTTTCTGTTCAGTGCATTGGGTTGAGTGGATTAGGAAATGATATCAGTTTCCGTTATGGCAGTCGTAATGCTTTTGGTTCATGTTGGAATACTTATTTGGCTAATACGGATTTTGTTGATAGCTATGAGAATATAGATGGTAGTAAATTCAATTGGGATGATGTTATTCCTGGTTATAGTGCAATGACTCCTGAAGCAAGAGCTGTTTATTTCTTCCGTGATAATTTGACTGATGAAGAAATAAAAGCATGGGAAGCTAAAGGTGCTGATATGAGTAAATATTTGCCAGAAGGTAATGAGGCTCGTATTCGTAAAGCCTATGAAAGTCGTGATCCTCGCCTAGAGGCCTCTATTATAACTCCTTATTCTACATATGATGGTGCTGCCAGCTCTGTAGCTTATACATATACATTACGTTGGCCTTATCGCGGAAGTGACGTGGCTGAACCGTTCGATTTAAGAACAGATACAAATAATAAATTTTATTATTTATTCCGTAAATTTGTAGCAGAAGGTCCTTCTGAAATCCCAAATCGTTCTTATTCACCTATAGATTTCCCATTGATTCGTTATGCGGATATATTATTAAATCTTGCAGAAGCATATAATGAAATGGGAGAAACGCAAAAAGCAGTTGATTGTGTAAATCAGGTACGTAAACGTGCGGGAGTAGCGTTATTAAACTCTAGTGCGGCAACCACAGTTTCGGGTACTGATGACTTGCGTGAGCGTATCCGTAATGAACGTCGTTGGGAGTTTAATGGTGAAGGCGTCAACTTCTTCGATGAAATGCGTTGGAAAACTTGGCATGAAAGTAAATTTAGTGAAGGTGCCGGTTTAAAACAAATTTGGGGTCAGAAAGAGTATTCTTATGTATGGGATGGCGATTTCGTTTATACATGGCCTGCTCCTAAAGAAGAGCGTGACCGTAATCCTAATCTAACATTGGCTCCGGGTTGGGATGATTAGTAGATAAGTATAATTTAATAAGAGTTTAAGTCTACTAGAGGGTAGATTGATGATAAACTAATTTTAGGAGAGTGTTCTTTGGAATACTCTCCTGTTTTTTATCAAATAAAATTACTTAGCTCTATTTAGGTAAAATGATTGAACTTTATCGTCCCTTTAAACTGCACCGTGCAAGTATCCTATATCGGTTACGTTACAAAGGATATAAAGGTCACAAGCACAACAAATAACCTGTCTATAAAGTTGGTAGAAGATTCAGAAACATTGGATGAGGTTGTAGTAGTAGGTTACGGTGTACAGAAAAAGGTGAATTTGACCGGTGCGGTTGCTACAGTTTCTGCCGGTAAATTGGAAAGTCGTGCGACTACAAATCTGTCAAGTTCACTTTCCGGTTTGGTATCCGGTGTATCGGTAAATCAGGGTTCGGGTAAACCCGGTAGTGATGGTGCAAATATTCGTATACGTGGTATTGGTACATTTAATAGTAGTTACCTTTCTCCGTTGGTAATTGTTGACGGTTCAGAAGCAAGTATTTCTTCTGTTAACAGTGACGATGTTGAATCTATTTCATTTTTGAAAGATGCAGCTAGTGCAGCTATTTATGGTTCGCGAGGTGCTAATGGTGTAATCTTGATAACGACCAAAAAAGGGAAAAAAGGACAAGCTCCGAAAATCACTTATTCGGGTATCATATCTAATACTAAGATGAGTGGAAAGGCTTTCCGTTTTGAAGATAATTATGCTGAATACATGGAAATGGCTAACCGTTGGGCTACTAACCGTAATTATCAGGCTGCCGGTAAATATACACAGGCTGACATTGACGAATGGAGAGAAGGTCTGGCAAAAGATCCTAATGGCATGGATAATCCGTATGGAGTTCCTAACTATCTGGCATACCCGAGCACACAGTGGGTGGATGAATTGTTCTTGTCTACTACTTCACAGAAGCATAATGTATCGGTGGTTGGTAGTAGTGAGAATACAAATTATCTTCTTTCATTCGGCTATTTGGATAATCCCGGAACATTGAAGAACACCGGATTAAAGAATTATTCGGGTCGTATTAATATTGAAACACAAATTACCAAGTTTCTGAAAGTGGGTACACAGACGTATGCCACATTCCAGACGAGAGAACCGGGTAATACTAGTTTTACTTATATGTATCAGAATACGCCTGCTGTGACTCCTTATCATGACGGTAAATATGGAGTGTCTGTAGATGGCGCATCTACCAGTAACTTGTTGGCTGATGTAATGAGCAGAGGAGGTTCTTATGATGATACTCGGTTGAATACTACTTGGTATGCAAAGGTGAATATCCTTGACGGACTTACTGCGGAGGCACGTTTCAACTATCAGACTTTGTTTAACGAAACGGCTACTTACAGCAGAAAGGTTGATAAACAGAATTTCCGTACCGGAGAGATTATTCCGGGTGTCAGCAGTAGCACTGCCACTACAAGCCGTGCCACTACACGTTACCAGAATCATACAAATACAGCCACCATTAATTATGCGAAAACTTTTGGTAAACATGATATTTCTATTTTGCTGGGTACAGAGCAGTATTACTGGAATGTGAAAGGATTCAGTGCTACTCGTACAGGTTTGCTTGATCTTGATTTACCTGACTTTACGGCTGCACTTGATTTGTTGGACCCGACTTTGGGAGGAACGGCAGAGCAAGATTATGGTGTTATTTCTTATTTCGGTCGTTTGAACTATGCTTATAAGAACCGTTATCTTCTTGAAGCTAACTTCCGTCGTGATGGTTCTTCACGTTTCGGACCGGACTCACGTTGGGGAACATTCCCTTCATTCTCTGCTGCATGGAGAATCAGTGAAGAGCCGTTTATGGAAAAAATGAAAGGTATTTTCTCAAACTTGAAGCTGCGTGCATCTTACGGAAAATTGGGTAATACTACTTCCGGTTATTATGAATGGCAGGCGACTTACGGTTCGGTTAACTATTCTTTTGACGGAAATGTATATGATGGTTTACGTCAGGGAAAGATAGCCAATCCTAACCTGCACTGGGAATCCAGTGAATCTGTGGATATAGGAATTGATGCCGGTTTCTTGAATAACCGTCTGTCTTTGGAAGCGGATTATTATTCACGTACCACGAAGGGTATTCTTGCTTCTCCTTCGGTATACATGACAATGGGAACTGTCAGTGCTCCTACTACCAATACTTCTAATATGAGAAATCAAGGTATGGAATTTACTTTACGCTGGACGGACCGTATCAAAGACTTCGAATATAGTATTAGTGCTAACTTTACTTATAATAAGAACAGAATCGTCAAGTATAAAGGTAAATACAAAGAAGGTTGGGTAACCGATGAAAACGGAAACCGGTCGTTTGTTACTAACAGAGGTGATGTAGCAGATGTCAGTGGTAATACGATTCGTGTAGAAGACCATATGTTTGATGAGTATTATCTCTGGGAACGTCATCAGGGTAATGGCAATATTTATCTTGCAGATGGTGTGACCCCTGACCCCAATGGAGGTCCGCGTGATGGTATGATTCGTACAAAAGCCGATTTGGACTGGGTAAGGGCAATGTTGGCATACAGAGATGCATCAGGTAATAAAGTTTATGACTTCAATGGTCAGAGTATAGGTCAGGGACAAGGCTTGTGGTATGGTGAATTGGTATATGCCGACCTGAACGGAGATGGTATGTATGGTACTAATAACAATGACCGTTTCTTTACAGGCAAGTCAACTACTCCTAAATATACTTATGGATTGAATATTTCGGCTGCCTGGAAAGGAATAGACTTGAATATGACTTGGGCCGGTAATGCCGGGATGTACTATTATATCTTTGAACGCGGTTTCAATAATATGAGTGAAAAGAGCTGGCAGGAAGGAACGATTATTGCTCGTAATGCACGAAATATCTTCTATTACTCAAACCCTGAGGCTGCCGCAACCGATCCGTCATACGACCCGGCTAATGATCCTACTGCCAATATCAATGCTCCGTATCCGCGTATCGGTAATACAGAGACAGCATACCGTGCCAATACCGGTAACTTGTATAATGCCTCATACATCAAGTTGAAGACGTTGCAGATTGGTTATACTTTCCCGAAATCATGGACAACAAAGGCGGCTATCAGTAACCTGCGTGTATTCGTTTCGGGTGAGAACTTGCTGACTATTACAAACTTCCCGGGTGTAGACCCTGAAATGGGCGGTGGTGGTTTCACCTCTTATCCTATTCCCCGTATGTTCTCCGGAGGTGTTAATATTACATTTTAATTACTTATAAACAAGACATGAATATGAAAAAGATAATATATTCCTTACTTTCCATTCTCCTTTGTGGGTTGCAAAGTTGTGTTGATTTGGATATGGCTCCTTATAACCAGGTGGCATCCGGCAACATGTGGTCTAATGCGGCACTGACCAATCAGGGAGTGGCCGGTGTTTATGCAAAAATGCGTGGATGGGGTGTTTATTCCACTTCTTATAGTTATAATGTGGTTCCTTTTGAATGCTTGGGCATGACGGGAGAAGCGTATCGTTCTATTCCTTATACGAGTGGTACGGCGGGTGCCGACAACGGATTCTTCTCTACTATGTGGAAAAACTTATATGAAGGAGTTCACCGTGCCAATGATGCTATTGCCAACCTTTCGGAAGTAGGTGGCGGTGGGGTAGACGAAGAAACCCGTTTATGCTTGTTGTCCGAAAGTAAGTTCCTCCGTGCCTATTATTATATGCGTCTCAATGAACTTTACGGACGTTATGGTCTGGGAGTACCTATTTATACAGAACCTTTGGCTTCTGTTGAAGATTGCACGAAGGGCCAGTCACCCGAGTCTGAGGTATGGGATTTGATTGTACAAGATCTTACGGATTGTATTAACGAACCGAATTTTCCTGACCATTATAAAGAAAAAGGACGTGCTTGTAAGGGAGCCGCATACGCATTACGCGGTAGAGCGTACTTGATGCAGGGGGCTAAATATAACTATAACAATGCAGTTGGTAAGGTGGAAAGCACTACGATTGATGCAAGTTTGCTGAGATTGGCTGTTGCTGATTTTGAGAAAGTGAAGGGTTGTGGATTCGACCTTTTCCAGGGAGGATATAAAGAGTTGTTTACTGAAGAGAATGAAGCTTGTATCGAAATGATTTTTTCGCTGCAAAATATATCCAAGCCTGACTATGGCTCTGCCATACAGAAATATTGTGGAACACGTTCTATGATGGACCGTGAGAATAATACCGGTTTCTCATATTATGCTCCTTCACCTGCTATTGTTGACCTTTATGAGTATAAAGATGGTACTCCATTCGACTGGAATGATATTATTCCCGGATATTTTGACGTGCCTGCTCTCGATCGTCTGGTTTATTTCTTGCGCGATACTATTGCTGACGGACAATTGGTCGGTGGAACAGCGCTCAGAAAAGCAGTTAAGAATAAAATGAAGGCATCCAATGAGCATTTGTATCTTTCGGGAGGTAACGAAGCCCGCTTGAAGAAAGCATGGGAGAATCGTGACCCGCGACTCAATTACAATGTTATTATGCCTTATGGTGAAGAGTTCTTGGGCGGAGATGGCGATATGTACAAGGCGGGAAATACGACGCCGGTTCCTTATGTATATCGTTGGCCGGTAAGACAGTCAAGCCATTCTGTGAAAGCGCAGGAGGCTGCAGATTGGGGAGTAACCGGTAAGTATGACTTGAAACAGGATGGCAATGGTGAGGCAGAGTTTGCTTATCGTCATCGTAAATTTGTGATGGAAGGTTATGATTGCGAGTATGCATACAATAGTCCTATTGATGAACCGATTCTGCGTTATGCTTATGTACTTTTGATGTGGTCGGAAGCTTTGTTGCAATTGGATGAGCTGGATGCGGCTGCCGAGAAAGTTAACATGATACGTCAGCGTACATCGGTGGAGATGCCTCCTTATACTTTTGCAAGCAAAGAGGACGGATTGAACAAGATTCGTAACGAGTCACGCCGTGAGCTTATCAATGAGAGTGTTAACTTTTACGAAGAACTGCGTTGGGGTACATTGCGTGAAACAAAATACTCTACTTATATGGGTTATGAACCTTGTGCTCATACATGTAATGGACAGCAAAGTAGTGGTAACGGTGGTGTGAAATGGTCTGAGACAAATGATTATAGCATCTTCCCGGTACCTAGTGCAGAGATAGAGAAGAATCCGAATCTGAAAAAGACACCGGGATGGCTCTATTAATAATCCGGCCTGAACGTTTTCTCTTCCGCCGAATGGAGAGTATATGAAAGGAGAGGAGTGTGTCAAAACTAAACCGGCCTTTCCAATCGTCGGCTGTAGGGGCAGGGTTTGCCTGCCCGAAGGCATAAAGCAAACTGTTTTCGGGCGAGCGAACCTCGCCCCTACGGATTAAACGACAGCATTATCCACGTTTTGATACAATCCTTTTCTTTATTGTATGTGGCTTGTAATTAAGAATGTCTGTTTCGGTTTCTTTCATAAATGACTTGTCATACAATGACTGAATTCACGAAAAACAACTGCATTTATTCTCCTAACTACCGGAAATCCACTTCTTCCTTCCTCCTTTCATTAGCTGTTGAAACGCCCTGTTTATGGGGGCTTTGGTAGTGAGGGGATACCTCGTCACCACCCTTTCAGCCTCCTTTCATTCGTAAAACTTCTTCCACCAAAATCAGGAAAACAAAGGCTGAAGGCAGATTTTGAAGGGACTTGATAAACGCGGCTGAAAGGAGGATGAGGGGATGTCCTGTCATTCTTAATCGGTTGATTGTCCGTGTGTTCCAATTAAAATGTAAGGATGAACGGAAAAGAAGGAATAACCGAATTTGTGAGGGTGAGATATAATCTGCCCCTACAAAAAGATGCCGAGCTTTTTGAAAAAGATACCGAGGTTTTAAAAAAAGATACCGAGCTTTTTGAAAAACATCAAGGTCTTTTTGCATCATTCAGTACCGGCTGCCTATTTTTAAATGTGCACGTAGGCATCGGTCTGCACGTATATACGTATCGGTCTACACATACGTACGCATGAGCCTGCACATACGTACGCATGAGCCTGTACGTATATATGTCATAGTGTCATTTTTCAAGACTTTAAATTGAGCCGGATAGTCTTTGAATTAACTTTCCGTTTTCTTTTCCTTGCGATAGTTTTGCGGAGTACATCCATACTGATTCTTGAAGCAACGGCTGAAATATACAGGTGAGCTAAACCCGCAACGGTCACTGACTTCTGCAATAGGAATATCGGGATATTGTTGCAATAAAGCTGCAGCATGTTTCAGTCGATAATTCAAAATGAAATTATTGGGTGTCATTCCTGTTAATGCTTTAAACTTGGTATAAAGAAGTGAACGTCCGATGCCGACTTCCTTGCAAAGTACCGGAATATCATATTCTGTATCATCAATGTGCTGTTCGATGCTCTCTGCTGTCCGTTTCAGAATATCCTTATCCAATGGATTGATACAGGTCAAATCAATTTCGGATATCGGCTTTTTATCAAATTGGTGCTGCATGAGCAAACGGCTTCTAATCAGGTTATTGGCACGTGCTAATAATAATTGGGCATGGAAAGGTTTGGTGATATAATCGTCTGCGCCTCGGTTCAGTCCTTCAATATTCTGTTCGGTAGAATTGAGGGCAGTCAGCAATATGAGAGGTATGTGGCAATAATCAATGTTGTTTTTAATTTGCAGACACATTTCTGTTCCACTCATTTTGGGCATCATGATATCACTGATAATCAAATCTATCTTATGCTCGTATACTTGTTTTAGGCCTTCTTCTCCATTGGTAGCGCAAATTACTTCATAAAATGGGGAGAATAGCTCTGTTAATAATTGGAGCAGTTCTTCATTGTCTTCTACCAATAATACGGTGTGGGTCTTTTCTTCTGCGTTTTCGGTATGGACTGATTCCGTCAGGTAAGTATCTGTTTCGGGCAGGACATCTAAAGAACCGGGTACAATGGAGCTTTCTTGTTGCTGGTTTGATAACTGTATGTTTTTGTCTGCCTGGAAAACGTCTGCGTTTCTGGGGAGTCGGACGGTAAATGTACTTCCTTTGCCTAGTGTACTGTCGACAGTTATCGTACCATGATGCTTTTCAACGATGGTTTTGGACAAAGCAAGACCAATACCGGTACCGGGCGATGAATATTCACCCGGCTTTTGGTTGTTTGCCTGGAAGAAGCGCGCGAATATTTGTGAAACATCGTTTTTGGCAATTCCCGATCCTGTGTCGGATATACTGATTTCTACTTCATTATCTGTTGTACGGCCGGATATGATAATATTCCCATTGTCGGGTGTATATTTAAAGGCATTGGATAATAAATTGAAGAATACTTTTTCAAGTAATTGGCTGTCAAACCAACATAGTGTGGGAGTTTCTGATAGTTGAAAGTCATAATGGATATTACGCAAATGGGCATAATCAACAAATGAAAAATAAATTTCTTTCAAAAATGGAGTTATATCTTGTTGGGATATCTGTAATGTTTTATGGTTTTGTTCCAGTTTTCTAAACTCAAGTAATTCTGAAATCAGATTGCTCATTTGCTGTGCATTCTTTCTGATTTTTAATATTTGGTTATAGATAGAAGGATTCAGTGAAGATTTCTGTAGAATGATATCTATATGACTGATTATTAATGTTAAGGGAGTGCGGAATTCATGGCTGACATTAGTGAAGAATACCAGCTTCTCTTGATTAAGTTGTTCTATCTGTTGTTTTTCAAAACGCTCTTTTTCTAACGAAAGTGCTAAGGTGCGCTTGGCGATTCGACTGGATATAAAATAATAAAGGCATCCTATAAAACTGATGATATAGAGCAAGAATGCCCACCAAGTGGCATACCAAGGAGCAGAGATGGTCAGTTGCATACTGATTTCTTTGTCTGTGATGTCTCCGCTTTGGTTGCTGCTGTTATTGATGGCAGCTACTCGCAACGTATAAGTGCCCGGATCAAGATTGGTATAGTGTACTTCTGTCTGGCTGGTTTTAATCCATTTTTTATCGAACCCGTCCAATTTATATTGGAACTGTTTTTGGGATAATTGTTGTTCATAGTCAGGCAGGGCAAAACTGAGAATCAAATTATTTTGATTATGGCTTAATTTGAGCTTTTGAGTATATGGAAAAGCCTTGGTAAGTACTCCGGTTTCATCTCCTGCCACTACCTTTTGATTATTAATCCATAATTCCGAGAAATAAAGGTTGGGGTTATGGCGGAAGGTATTGGCTTTGTGAAATTCTTCTTCCGAAAAAGAGGTTACCCCTTTGGTATCGCCCACATAAATGCGCTTTTGGTCGGAGGCGAAAATGCCGCAGCCACTTATAATGTGGGCTGTTGGAAAGTTTCTCATTAAATTAATGGTGGTAAAGCTGTTTTTTTCGGGAGAATAGCTTGTTACTCCTTTGTCGCTGGTTATCAGTATGTTCCCACTGGGTGATAAACAAACATTGTAACAAAAGTTGCTGGGAAGCTGATGCTCTTCTGCTGTGTAATGGGCTGTCTTATGTGTTTTCTTGTCATAGAAAAACAACCCGCCTCCTAAAGTGCTGATATAGGCGCCGTTATTAGTTGCCAAGATGCGGGTTATTTTGGCATTATATCCTTTTTGCGTCAGCGGAATATAAGATGCTTCCAGCTTGTCTAAATGCATGCATACCAGATTAAACATTCCGCTCAGGTATAAATATCCTTCCGGGTCTATATCGAAATCTTCGTAGTAGGCGATTGGGATATCCAGTTTGTGAAACTTTTGCGTTTTGGTATCCAAAGAAAATACACCGTTGCGTGCTGATAAATATAATTTTCCTTTCCACATTTTTACATGGAAAACAACTTCATTCGGAGTATTGGGCTCTCCTTTCCTCCTTTCCAGATAGTTATAGAATTGTCCGGTTTGCAAATCATAACGAGACAGTCCTCCTAAATAAGTACCTATGTATATGCATTCGTTTTCTTCATCATAACATATACTTTTTATGTTATTGTGGGGGATTGAATTTTTGCCTCCTGCCGTAAACTGATGGATAATGTTCCAGTTCTTGTCGGTACAGCTGATTCCTCCTCCGTCTGTGCTGAGCCACACGTGTTCATTCTTGTCTACTACGATATCGCCTATATATGAATAATATTGATTTTTGGTGGCGTTTTGGTCATAGTCGTAATGTACAAAGCTGTCTTGTTTGGGTGTGAAATAATTTACTCCTCCAAAATAGCTTCCCACCCAGATAGTACCTTGCATATCTTTACAAAGGGAAAAGATAGATGGGTGGTTTAATCCTCCTACGTATTTGGGGATTTGGATAAGGGAATACTGTCCTGTTTTCGTACTATATTTATGTAGTCCGTCAAATGTTCCAAACCAGATGTTCCGTTCGCCGTCTTCCACAAAATCACGAATTTGCCAGCTGCTGATTCCTGTGGGGGAACCGGGGCTGAAAGGCACTTGCCTGATTTCTCCTTTTTTGTTGATTCTGTATAATCCATACATTCTTGTTCCAATCCACAATTCTTTTTGTGAGCTTTCAAAAATGCGGTAGATGTCAATACCTCTGAGTACATGTGTTTCTTTCCCGCTGGAACGGTCATAGAAGAAAATTCCGTCATGCGAGCCAATACAGATTTTATTGGGTAACATTGTCAGGCAGGTGATGGGAGAAGTAATTCCGGTTTTTAGCATGAAGGTTGATTCCGTGGCTCCTGAAGAATGCTTGAATAAGGAATCATGTCTCATATACCACAGGTCTCCTTCAAGTGAAGTTAAAACCGGGATGCGGCTTCCTTTAGAAAGACGACTGAATTGTTCGGTCTGTATATCAAATTTTATAATATCGTCATCGACTAAGAAAAAAATATTTCCTTGTTTGTCCTCAACGATGGATGAAACTTCATTTCCCAACCAGATGGGAGCTGAATCATTGGAAGCGTTGCACCAACCTTTGAAAGCAGTGATTTGTTTGCCATCATACAGATTTATTCCCTCTCTTGTACCAAACCACATTCTTCCCAATTGATCTTGGTGTATGGACATAACCGATGGCTGCGTCAATCCTTCGGATAATCCAATATGCCTGAAATATTCGGCAGAAATGGGAGTATTTAATGCTAATAGTGCTAATAAGAGTAATAAATATTTGTATCTCATGTTGTTTTTCTTCGGTTTATATTAGATGTCGTTCACAAAAATACGAAAAATATGGTAAATAGAGTAACTGTTAATGGTATTATGAGAATCTTTTTCTCTATGGTGATAAAATTGTCTTTGCAGAAAGAGTGGTATTTTCCGGGTATTTCAAATATAATAAGAAATGCCCGGAAAATAGGAGTTTATTTTTCTTCGTATTCGTGTTTTCGTTTGGGATTCATTGGAAACCAACCTTTCAATACGCGTTCCCGTTGCTCAAAAATTTCTTTTATTGTCCAAAATGACGAAAAAGAGAAAACGCCTATCAATGAAGAAATGAGTATGTCGTTGATTAAGATTGAGCCGATGATACCGGCTATTCCTAAAATCAGGAAAATCCACCAACAACGCGTTCCCCAATAATATTCGGCTTTGACCACGATGGGGTGGAAAAGACCGATTATCAGAAATGTACAAATACCGATAACAATGCCGCCTAAATGGTAGTCAGTCAGCCATTCCATTATTTCCCGGTTTGAATAGGAATTTCTTTCTTGATACTTTGCTCCAAAGATATCATTGTTTCGGTAGCTGTAACACCGGGAATCTCCTGAATTCTGGAATTTAATATATCCATTAAGTGTTCATTGTCACGAGAATATACTTTTGTCAGCATGGTGTATGCACCGGTAGTAAAATGGCATTCCACTATTTCGGGAATCTTTTTTAATTCATTTACTACAGCTTTATACATTGAGCCTTTTTCTAGTTTGATTCCTACATACGTACATGTTCTATATCCTAAACTTTTAGGATTTACATGATATCCCGAACCGATAATGACGCCCAAATCAATCAATCTTTGTACGCGTTGGTGAATAGCAGCACGGGAAACGCCACATTCTGCTGCGACATCTTTAAATGGGATGCGAGCATTTTGAGATATAATTTCAAGGATCTGTCTGTCAAGACTGTCTATTTTCTCCATAATATTTTGATTTTAGTGTTGTCAATCTGTAAGCAAATATAGGAATAGTTTTTAATTTATCTACTATTTTGAAAGAAAAAACACATATTCTTTGAAAAAAAGTGCATTTTTTTAGTCTATAACTCTAATAACTTCTTGATTTCATTTATTTTGTTTCTTCGCTCAAAAGAAAAGGTATCACTATGGCTGTCCAAATACTCTTTTAGATAGAGTGCTTTTGCTAAAAGGTATTTCTTTTCGTCCGGCTCTTTCAATAGAGCGTCTTGATAGAGCAACTCCGATAACATATCGATTCGGGTCAGAAACTCTTGCCCTTCATAGTCTTGAGACAGATCGGTTAAAATATATTCCGCATCCTGTTCATAATAGAAGTGATGGCTATGGTTAAAATAGGCTCGATAGATACTTTGTATCTTTAACTGAAACTCAGGACCATCCTCTTTTTTCTTTTCTTCCACCAGTTTTTCCAATGCTTCTATGAATTGGCGAACCAAACGCATAATATAATCTCTTTGTAACATATCTTATTTATCTTCTTTGTTTTTGTCTGACAGGGTGACCAATATCTTATCGATGCGTGCTCCGTCCATATCTACAATTTCAAAAAGGAAATCGTTCCATTGGAGAAGTTCTCCGGTTTTGGGAACATGTCCCAACTGCTGCAGAATAAGTCCGCTCAATGTATTATAATTATACTCGGAATATAAATCTTCCATTTCAAAATGACTTAAGAAGTCATAGAAAGAACATTGTCCGTCTATCAGCCAACTGCCGTCTTTGCGGAGAATGATATCCGGTTCTTCCGAATCGCCGGGTAGTGCCCCTACCAATGCTTCCAATATGTCTTTCATTGTAATGACTCCTTGCAAACTGCCGAATTCATCGCAGATCAGTCCATATTTAATGTGGTGCTGGCGTATTTGTTCCAATACCTTATAGACATCCATGTTTTCATGGAAGTATTGTGCCGGACGAATAACATCACGCAGATTAAAGTTCACTTCTTCTAATTTACCGAAAAGATCTTTCAGGTAAACCACACCTATAATATTATCCAAAGTATTGTCTTGTGTCACCGGATAAACTTGATATAAATGCTGGCATACAATATCATAAATCTGCTTGTTTCCCATATCTATATCAATAGATACTATATCATTACGATAAGTCATAATGGTATTGATGCTGCGGTCGCCCAAAGAGAAAACGCGGTCTACGATATCTTGTTCTACTTCTTGTACCTCGCCATTCTCGGCTCCTTCGTCAATCATGGATTTGATTTCTTCTTCCGTAACTTTTTCCTCTGCTGTATTTATATGCAGCAGGTTGAAAATCAGTGAAGTACTTTTTGCCAAAATCCATACGAAAGGAGAAGCTATGACTGACAGCCAATACATGGGGCGTGCCAGTAGCTTGGCTGCGCGTGTGGATGCGCTCATTCCGATTCGTTTGGGGACAAGCTCTCCGAAAATAATGGTGAGATAGGTTACTAAGATGACAATCAGAATTTGTGCTATTATATGGGCATAAGTGACTGGTATGCCTGCTGCAGTCAGTACTTTGCTGAAATCAGACGCCAATACATCGCCGGAATAAATACCGGTGAGAATACCAATCAGAGTAATTCCGATTTGTATGGTCGATAAAAACTTATCCGGGTCATTGGCTAATTTTAAGGCGATACGCGCGGTGGAACTGCCGTGACGGACATCATTGTTCAGACTGCTTTTGCGAGCAGAAATCAAGGCTATTTCGGACATGGCGAATACCCCATTTAGTAAAATAAGTGCGATAATTATAACAATCTCCATGTGAGTAATTTACATTTGTATTTGCTAACAAATGTACTAAGAATTGTGTTTTCTCTTTCTTCTTTTAGATTTAATTAATGAATTATCTGTCATTTAAGCTATCTTTGCGGTGTCTATAAAAGAAAAGGAGTAATTATGCATCCACTAGAACTATTCAAGTACTGTCCCAAATGTGGTTCTTCACATTTTGTGGTGAATAATGAGAAGTCCAAACGCTGTGCGGATTGTGGTTTTGTCTACTACTTTAATTCAAGTGCCGCTACAGTGGCATTTATCTTGAATGAGAGGAATGAATTATTGGTTTGCCGTCGGGGTAAAGAACCCAAGAAAGGAACACTGGACCTTTCGGGAGGGTTTATAGATATGTATGAAACCGGAGAGGAAGGTGTGGCGCGTGAGGTGCTGGAGGAAACAGGACTGAAAGTGGAAAAAGCGGCATATCTGTTTTCGTTGCCCAATACTTATCTTTATTCCGGCTTTTTGGTACATACCTTAGACCAGTTTTTCCTTTGTACGGTGGAAGATGCGACTCATCTTGAAGCGATGGATGATGTGGCGGATTCTTTTTGGATGCCGCTTGACAAAGTGAATCCTGAAGAATTTGGTCTTGACTCTGTACGTGAGGGAGTAAAACGCTTTTTGAAAGAATATAAATATTAGAATAGAATATGAAGAAAAGGACTCTATTAATAGCTGCATTGATGGGGGGATGTGCTTTGCAAAGTATGGCCCAGCAAATTCTTCCCGATGACGTGGCAGGCGATAAGGAATACCGAAGGGTATGCAGAGAATATGAATTGAAGTCAAAAAACAGTGTGGAGCTGTTGCAGGCTTATCTGGATAAATACCCGGATTCACGATATACAGACAGGGTACGTTCTTTGATTGCTTCGGTGTATTTTGAAGAAGGTAAATATAAGGAGGCAATAGCTATGTTTAGGGCGTGTGACCTTGAGGCACTGCCTGATGCAGAACGCGATGATTGTGCCATGCGTCTTGCCACTTCTTATTTAAAGGAAGGTAATTTGCGCGATGCTTCCGTATGGTTCCTTTTACTGAAAGAGGTGAGCCCGCGTTATCAATCGGATGCCACTTATAACTTGGCTTATATCGATTATGTGGAAAAACGGTATAATAAGGCATTAGATGCTTTTTTATCTTTGAAAGATGATGCTGTATATTCATCTTTAGTGCCTTATTATATAGGAGAGATTTATTTATTGCAAGGTAATTATGAACAGGCACGTTCGGTGGCTGAACGCTATTTGAAGGTTTATTCCGGTCATAAAGATGAGGCTCAGATGGAACGTGTTTTGGGAGAAGCCTGTTTTGGACTGAATAATTACCAGGCAGCTATTATACCGCTGGAACGTTATCAGGGTGCGGTGTCGCGTCCGCAGCGTAAAGCGTTGTATGAGTTGGGTATGAGTTATTATTATACCGGTGTTTATTCAAAGGCGGCTGCCACACTGGGTGAAACGACTTCGGTGAATGATGCTTTGTCTCAGAATGCATATTTGCACATGGGCTTGGCTTATTTGAATTTGAAGGAACGCAATCAGGCAAGAATGGCTTTTGAGCAGGCGTCTGCATCAGGATTTGACCCGTTGGTGAAAGAGCAGGCTCTTTATAATTATGCTTTGTGTATACATGAGACTTCTTATTCTCCTTTTGCTGAATCTGTAACGGTATTTGAACGTTTTCTTAATGAATTTCCCAATTCGCCGTATGCCGAACGGGTAAATGATTACTTGATAGAGGTGTATATGAATACTCGTAGCTACGAAGCTGCATTGAAGTCTATTGCAAAGATTGAGCATCCGGGTGCACGAATCATGGAAGCAAAACAAAAGATTCTGTTCCGTCTCGGTACTCAGGCATTTGCTAATGCCGACTTTTCCAAAGCAATAGAATATTTTAACCGCTCTTTGGCTATCGGGCAATATAACATGTCTGCTAAGGCTGATGCATATTATTGGCGTGGTGAGGCAAACTACAGACTGGAACACTATGCTCAGGCTGGAAATGATTTACGCCGATACTTGGAATTCGCTCCCGATAAGATGAATCGGGAGTACGGGCTGGCGCTTTACAATTTGGGTTATACTGATTTTAAACAAAAGAATTATAATGGTGCATTGAATTGGTTTACCCGTTTTGTTGACCGTGGAACTGTCAATGACCGTGCTGTACAGGCAGATGCATACAATCGTATCGGTGACTGTAACTTTTATGCCCGCCGTTTTGATTCGGCCCGTCAGGATTATGCCCGTGCTGTGGAAATAGATCCTTCTTTGGGGGATTATTCTTTATATCAAGAGGCTTTTGTCCGTGGCTTGCAGAAGGATTATACCGGAAAGATACAAATTTTAAACCGTTTGATAGCGGATTATCCCGAGTCTCAATATCTGGATGATGCTTTGTATGAGCAAGGCCGTGCTTTTGTTCAAATGGAGGATCATACGAATGCTATTAATCGTTTCAATATTTTGTTGAAGAAATTCCCGGAAAGCAATATGGCCCGTCGAGCGGCTAACGAAATAGGTTTGCTCTATTATCAAGGAGATAAGTATCCGGAGGCTATCCAGGCTTATAAGCAGGTAATCACTAATTATCCGGGTAGTGAGGAGGCTCGTCTTGCCCAAAGAGATTTGAAGTCTATTTATATTGATTTGAATAAGGTGGATGAATATGCCAACTTTGCTTCTACCATTCCCGGTGGAGCCAATTTTGATGTGAACGAACGTGATTCGTTGACTTATGTTGCTGCCGAAAGGGTATATATGCGCGGTGAAATAGATGAAGCACGCAATAGTTTTACTCATTATCTGCAAACTTTCCCGGAAGGTGCATTTAGTTTGAATGCCAATTATTATGTCGGGTTGATAGATTATAACCGGAAGGCTTACAATAGTGCGATAGAACATTTGGACAAAGTTTTGGCTTATCCCAATAATAAATATTCGGAAGATGCCATGATGATGAGTGCTGAGATGGCTTACTCGGCAAAAGACTATGAAAAAGCGTTGACTGTTTATAAGCAACTGAAAGATAAAGCTGTTTCGCCGGAACGCCGGCAGTTGGCAAAGACAGGCGTACTTCGTAGCGCTTATATGTTGGGCAATGGAGAAGAAGTAATGCTGGCGGCAACGGATTTGCTGGCAGAGACAAAGGTTGCTCCTGAATTATCCAACGAGGCTCATTATTATCGTGCCAAGGCTTATCTGGATGCAGGAAAAGTGGAAGGTGCCATGGATGATTTGAAGATATTGGCAAAAGACACTCGCAATATATATGGTGCAGAAGCGAAATATAAAGTGGCGCAGATTTATTTTGATGCCGGGCAGACAGGACAGGCTGAGAAAGAAGTCTTGGATTATATTGAAGTCAGCACTCCACATACTTATTGGTTGGCGCGTAGCTTTGTGCTGTTGTCTGATGTTTATATGAAATTGGGACGTAATTTAGATGCTAAGCAATATTTGCTTTCATTGAAGCAGAATTACCAGGCAGATGATGATATTGCAGGAATGATAGAGAGCAGACTGAATAAGTTAAATGCCGAAAATTAAAGATTATGAAGAAAATAGCAATTATAGCGTTTGTGGGCTTGTTGCCTCTGTCGGCTGTATATGCACAGCAAGACAGTACTTTGAACCGCACTGTGGTAGTGGAGAATGAGTATAACCCTACTGTCATGGATGCTTCCAAAATAAATGTGTTGCCCAGGGTGGAAGAACCGGCAGTAGTGAAGAAAGGAATAGAGTATGCTACGGCTTTGCGTCCTGTGGCTGCCTGGAATTATGAAGAAATATTTCCTATAGTCCGTGAATGGGAATGGGAGAAGGCCAAACGAGGATATGTGCGTGCGGGTGCCGGTAATTATGGTAATGTGGACTTCAAGGCCGGATATATATGGGACATTACGAAAGGTGACCGTCTGAATGTTGCTACTTCATTGGATGGCATGAATGGAACCCTGAAAGATGCAATTGATAATGATTGGAAATCCCGTTTTTATTCTTCTTCTTTCAATATAGGGTATAGACATAGTTTCAGGAATATGGATTTGAATCTTGGAGGAGGATTTCATTCTCGTGTATTTAATTATATGTTGAGTCCGATTTCTTCTATCTCCGGCGAGAATGATAAACAGCATCACACACTGGGAGATTTCTATGTCGGGTTGTCTTCTACGGATGAAATGATGCCATTGCAATTTACTGTACAAACAGGCTTTCAGTATTTTAAACAGAAATATCCGGCAATTTCTGATGAGAACAGCACGGAAAAAATAATTCATACAGCAGGTGATGTATGGGGAAAACTGAGCGATATTCAGCGTGTGGGTATTAAATTTGAAATGGATAATTTATTTTATTCAGATGACTTGATGAAGGATTATACTTCTTTAGGTCTGAATCCTTATTATGCTATTGATGAAGATAGCTGGAGGCTGCATCTGGGTGCGCACGTCGACTGGATGACCGGTAATGATAGCGGTATAGATGTAGCCCCGGACATTCGTGCTGAGTATATCTTCTCCGATAGTTATATTCTTTATTTGAATGCACAAGGAGGCAGACAGGTAAACGATTATCGTATGTTGAGCCGCATCTCTCCCTATTGGGGAACAGAGCGGCAGCTTGATGCGACTTATGTTCCTTTTGATGCAACTTTGGGTTTTAAGGCGTCTCCTGTAAGTGGGTTATGGTTTAATATATTTGGTGGTTATCAGATACGTAAACATGAGTTATTCTGTACGTTAGTGCCTGCGGGACAATTTGTATATACGGGTTTTGTACAGGATAAAGGAAAAATTGGTTATGGAGGTGCAGAAGTGAAATATGGCTATAAGGACTATTTTGATGCATCGGTAAAAGGTACGTATTACGGTTGGACAACAGATAGTGACGACGATATGATAGTTGCCATGAAGCCTGAAATGGAACTGAACTTTAAAGTTGATGCCAAGCTGATGGACGGTTTAAAGCTTCGGTTAGGTTATGATTATGTAAAGCGTAAGGGTGAGGATGTCGATCCTGTCAGTAATCTGAGTGTGGGTGCTACCTATGAGCTTTTAAAAGACATCTCTATCTTTATGGATGTGAACAACCTGTTAAATAAACAATATTATTACGAAGGAGGATACCCTGCCGAAAAACTGCATGTTTTAGGTGGTCTTACTTTTCGATTTTAGTTAAATAGGCTTCTAAAAAGAGCCTTTTTAAGAAAAAAAAGCAGAAACATACCTTATTATATAGGTGTAGTTCTGCTTTTTTTCTACTTTTGCCCTCAAATAAAATGGAATACATTATATTATGCAAAAAAATCTTGTAATTGTAGAGTCACCCGCAAAAGCCAAGACCATAGAAAAATTCTTAGGAGAAGACTATAAAGTCCTTTCCAGTTACGGGCATATCCGTGACTTAAAGAAGAAAGATTTCAGTATCGATGTAGAGAAGGGATTTGAACCGACTTATGAGATACCTTCTGATAAGAAAAAATTGGTCGGCGAGTTGAAAACTGCGGCAAAGAACGCTGATATGGTGTGGCTCGCATCCGATGAGGACCGTGAGGGAGAAGCCATTTCGTGGCATTTATATGAAGTGTTGGAACTGGACCCGAAGAGGACAAAGCGTATTGTATTCCACGAGATAACCAAAACTGCGATATTAAAAGCCATTGAAACCCCGCGTGACATAAATGTGAACCTTGTAAATGCTCAGCAAGCGCGTCGTATCTTGGACAGGATTGTAGGTTTTGAGCTTTCTCCTATTTTATGGAAGAAGGTAAAACCTGCTCTTTCTGCCGGTCGTGTGCAGTCTGTTGCTGTTCGGTTAATTGTGGAACGTGAGCGTGAGGTGCACGCTTTTGTCAGTGAGCCTTCTTATCGTGTAACAGCAATATTTGAAGCTCCTGATGCCGATGGTAATAAAACGGAAGTGAGGGCTGAGTTAGACAGACGTTTTAAGACAAAAGAAGAGGCTCAGGCATTCCTTGAATTGTGTAAGGATGCAGAGTTTTCTATTGAAGATATTACGACTCGTCCGGTTAAGAAGTCGCCGGCTGCTCCATTTACCACTTCCACTTTGCAGCAGGAAGCTGCTCGGAAGTTAGGGTTTACGGTTGCGCAGACTATGATGGTGGCGCAACGGTTGTATGAAAGCGGGCAGATTACTTATATGCGTACCGACTCTGTGAATCTTTCGGACTTGGCATTGGCGGCCTGCAAATCAACTGTCATTTCACTGATGGGAGAAAGGTATGTGAAGACACGTCAGTTTGCAACGAAGACAAAAGGTGCTCAGGAAGCTCACGAAGCGATTCGTCCGACGGATATGTCGAACGAGACTATTGCGGGAACGTCACAGGAGCAGAGATTGTACGAATTGATTTGGAAACGTACTGTTGCATCACAGATGGCAGAGGCTGAACTTGAAAAGACCACTGCTACTATCTCTATCAGCAATAGTGAAGAAACTTTTGTTGCTATTGGTGAAGTTGTGATTTTCGATGGCTATTTGCGTGTATATAAAGAGTCTTATGACGACGATAACGAACAAGAGGATGAAAGCCGCTTGTTGCCTCCTTTGAGTAAAGGACAGTCATTAGAGAGTAAGGAAATTTCTGCCACTCAGCGTTTCAGTATGTGTCCTCCGCGTTATACCGAAGCCAGTCTGGTGCGTAAGCTGGAGGAACTGGGCATCGGGCGTCCGTCTACATATGCTCCTACCATATCGACGGTCCAGCAACGTGGCTACGTGGTAAAAGGAAACAGTGAAGGCGTAAAACGTCCATACGAGATATTGAAGCTCAAAGGGAACAAGATAACCGAAACAGTCAAGACGGAAACAACCGGAAATGAGAAGTCTAAACTATTGCCTACTGATGTAGGTATAGTGGTTAATGACTTCTTGATGTCATTCTTCCCCGAAATTATGGACTATAATTTCACCGCGAGTGTTGAAAAAGAATTTGATGAAGTGGCGGAAGGCGAGAAAGAGTGGACGAGTGTAATGAAGAACTTTTACGACGGCTTCCATCCGTTGGTAGACAAGACCATGAATGCGAAGAGCGAGCATAAGGTGGGTGAAAGAATTCTAGGCAATGATCCGGTGAGTGGGAAGCCTGTATCCGTAAAAATTGGTCGATTTGGCCCGGTGATACAGATAGGCATAGCCGATGATGAAGAAAAACCCAGGTTTGCGCACTTGCCGAAAGGTCTTTCGATAGAAACAATTACGTTGGAAGAAGCGCTTGATTCGTTCAAGCTCCCGAAAACGTTAGGTGAGTATGAAGATAAGACAGTGACGGTAGGAGTGGGACGATTTGGACCTTATGTCCGTCATAATAATGTATTCGTCTCTATTCCCAAGGGGGAAGATCCGATGGAGGTTACCTTGGAAAAAGCGATTGAAATGATTAATGCCAAGCGCGAAGCTGCCGAAAAGAAGATTATTAAAACATTTGATAAAGAGCCTGATTTGCAGATTCTGAACGGTCGTTACGGACCTTATATTGCTTATCAGAAAAAGAATTATAAGATTCCTGAAAGCGTAGAACCGAAAGATTTAAATCTGGAAACTTGCTTTAAGGTGATAGAACTGCAGAAAGAAAAAAGTGAGACTCGTAAACGAGTGGCAGCTAAGAAAAAGAAATGACACGTATATTTTTAATAGGATATATGGGTGCGGGGAAAACGACTTTGGGTAAAGCGTTTTCCCGCGAACTGGGTCTTACTTTCATAGACTTGGATTGGTATATTGAGGAGCGTTTTCATAAAACTGTTCAGCAGTTGTTTTCAGAACGCGGTGAACAGGGTTTCCGCGAATTGGAGCAAAAAATGTTGCATGAGGTGGCTGAGTTTGAAGATGTTGTAATCTCGGCCGGTGGGGGCACTCCTTGTTTTTTTGACAATATGGACTATATGAATGCTTGTGGGGATACCGTGTTTCTTCAGGTGGAGCCCGAGGTGTTGTTTCACCGTTTAAAAGTGGCGAAGCAACAACGTCCGTTATTGGCAAACAAAAGCGATGAAGAATTGATGAACTTTATTTGTGAAGCGTTGCAGAAGCGTCATCCTTTTTATTCGCAGGCGAAGTTTCTGTTTCGGGCCGACGAGTTGGAAGACAAGTCGCAGATACAGGCATCAGTAGATAGCTTGAGAAAGCTGTTGGATAAATAAACAGATTGAAAGTTATAATCTATTTAGTAAAAGTATACACACTATTTGCACAGAACAAGAAATGAGAAAATGGCGTATTGAAGATTCGGAAGAGCTCTACAACATTACAGGTTGGGGAACTTCGTACTTTAGTATCAATGACAAAGGTCATGTAGTGGTAACTCCCCGTAAGAACGGTGTCGCAGTCGATTTGAAAGAATTGGTGGACGAGCTTCAGTTACGGGATGTCGCAGCACCTATGCTGGTTCGTTTCCCGGATATTCTTGATAATCGTATCGAAAAAATTTCGAACTGTTTCAAGCAAGCATCCGAAGAGTATGGTTATAAAGCTGAAAACTTTATCATCTATCCTATTAAAGTGAACCAAATGCGTCCGGTGGTGGAAGAAATCATAAGTCATGGCAAGAAGTTTAATTTAGGACTGGAAGCCGGTTCCAAACCCGAATTGCATGCAGTGATTGCTATTAACACGGACTCAGACTCGCTGATTATCTGTAACGGATATAAAGATGAGAGCTATATTGAGTTGGCTTTACTGGCTCAGAAGATGGGGAAACGTATCTTTCTGGTAGTAGAGAAGATGAATGAGTTACGCTTGATTGCAAAGATGGCGAAACAGCTCAATGTACGCCCTAATATAGGTATTCGTATTAAACTGGCTTCTTCGGGCAGTGGAAAATGGGAAGATAGCGGTGGAGATGCCAGCAAGTTTGGATTGACTTCCAGTGAGTTGCTGGAAGCACTTGACTTTTTGGAAAAGAAAGACATGAAAGATTGTTTGAAGTTGATTCATTTCCATATCGGAAGTCAAGTAACCAAGATACGCCGTATTAAAACAGCTTTACGTGAAGCTTCACAGTTCTATGTACAATTACACGCAATGGGCTTCAATGTTGAGTTTGTTGATATCGGTGGAGGCTTGGGTGTTGACTATGACGGTACCCGGTCTTCCAATAGTGAAAGCAGCGTGAACTATTCTATTCAGGAGTATGTAAACGACTCTATCTCTACGTTGGTGGATGCTAGTGATAAAAATAATATTCCGCACCCCAATATCATTACAGAAAGTGGTCGCTCACTGACGGCACACCATTCGGTGCTGATTTTTGAAGTGCTGGAAACAGCTACTCTGCCCGAAATGGATGAAGACTTTGAAGTAAGTGAAAAAGACCATGAACTGGTGCATGAACTATATGAAATATGGGATAATTTGAATCAGAGCCGTATGTTGGAGGCATGGCATGATGCACAGCAAATTCGTGAAGAGGCACTGGATTTGTTCAGTCATGGTATTGTGGATTTAAGAACCCGTGCGCAGATAGAACGTCTCTATTGGTCTGTGACTCGTGAGATTAATCAAATTGCTTCCGGGTTAAAACATGCTCCCGATGAATTCCGTAAATTGGATAAATTATTGGCTGATAAATATTTCTGTAACTTTTCGCTTTTCCAGTCTTTGCCGGACTCTTGGGCGATAGATCAGATATTCCCCATTATGCCTATCCAAAGACTGGACGAGAAACCCGACCGGAATGCTACTTTGCAAGACATTACTTGTGACTCTGACGGAAAGATAGCCAACTTTATATCTACCCGTTATGTATCGCACGACCTGCCTGTGCATTCATTGAAGCAAAAAGAGTCTTATTACATAGGTGTCTTTTTAGTGGGAGCTTATCAGGAAATTTTAGGAGATATGCACAATTTGTTTGGTGATACGAATGCAGTGCATGTATCGGTAGATGATAAAGGGTATTCTATTGATCAGGTGATTGATGGCGAAACCGTGGCGGAAGTGTTGGATTATGTTCAGTATAATCCGAAGAAACTGGTGCGTACATTGGAAACCTGGGTGACTAAATCTGTAAAAGAAGGTAAGATATCGGTAGAAGAAGGAAAAGAATTTTTGTCCAACTACCGTTCCGGGCTTTATGGATATACTTATTTGGAATAAAAGGATGAAAGAAAAACTGACTGTCATAAAGGTAGGCGGAAAGATTGTAGAGGAAGAAACTACGCTTAGTCGGCTTTTGGCCGACTTTTCCGCTATTGAAGGATATAAATTGTTGGTGCACGGTGGGGGACGTTCAGCCACCAAACTGGCTGCCCGATTGGGTATTGAAAGTAAAATGGTGAATGGCCGTCGCATTACGGATGCCGAGACGCTGAAGGTTGTGACTATGGTTTACGGCGGACTGGTCAATAAGAATATCGTTGCAGGCCTGCAAGCTAGAGGAGTGAATGCTATCGGACTGACCGGAGCGGATATGAACGTTATTCGTTCAGTGAAACGGCCGGTGAAAGAGGTGGATTATGGCTATGTAGGTGATGTGGAAAAGGTGAATGCCGATTTTCTGGCTACACTGATTCGTCAGGGTATTGTTCCTGTCATGGCTCCTCTGACTCATGACGGGCAGGGAAGTATGCTGAATACCAATGCCGATACCATTGCCGGGGAGACAGCAAAAGCGTTGGCGCCACTTTTTGATGTGACACTTGTCTATTGTTTTGAGAAGAAAGGCGTATTACGCGACGAAAATGACGATGATAGCGTCATTCCTGTTATTACTCCCGAAGAATTTAAAGAGTATGTAGCCCGAGGTATCATTCAGGGAGGGATGATACCTAAACTGGAAAATTCCTTCTCTGCCATTGATGCAGGAGTGAGTCAGGTTGTAATTACCTTGGCTTCAGCCATTAAGGGAGAAGGCGGAACTATAATCAAAAAATAATTCAAAAAATAGGCGGGTGGGTGTAACTTTTGTACAACTCACCCGTCATTATTACAGAGCAATGCAAGAAATCAGTTTCCGAAACGACATTTTGCCCCTGAAAGACAAACTCTACAGGTTGGCTTTTCGTATTACGCTGAACAGTGCTGAAGCGGAGGATGTGGTGCAGGATACGATGATTAGGGTATGGAATAAACGTGATGAGTGGCCGAATTTTGAATCCATCGAAGCCTACTGTCTGACGGTAGCAAGAAATCTGGCAATAGACCGGAGTGAAAAGATAGATTCACAGCACATGGAATTGACACCCGAAACACAGGAACTGCCCGATGCATTGAACCCTTATGAACAGTTGGCACAGAGTGAGCAATTAGGTTTGATTCACCGCCTGCTGAACGAACTTCCCGAAAAGCAGCGAAGTATTATGCAGTTGCGGGATATTGAAGGAAAGAGCTATAAAGAAATTGCAGATATTTTGCAGATAACGGAAGAGCAGGTGAAAATCAATCTCTTTCGCAGTCGGCAAAAGATAAAACAAAGATATACGGAAATAGAAGATTATGGATTATAAGTACATTGAACAGTTATTGGAACGCTACTGGAACTGTGAGACTTCCTTGGAAGAGGAACAGATTTTGCGTTCTTTCTTTCATCAGAAAGAGATTCCTGCTCATTTACTCCGTTACAAGGCAATGTTTGCTTATCAGGAGATTGAGAAGGAGAGGGGGCTGGGCAGTGACTTTGATGCCAAGGTTCTGGCCCGGGTGGAAAAACCGGTTGTGAAAGCGCAACGCCTCACTTTGCGAACGCGCTTTATGCCGTTGTTCAAGGCTGCTGCCATGATAGCTGTCTTGTTTGTGATGGGAACGGTGGTGCAACGTTCCATGCAGGATGATGGTAGCGATATGGTGTATATGCATGATGATTACCGTGATACCGTAAATGATCCGCAAGTGGCATACGAACCGGTGCTGCCGATAGATACGGTTACAAAGATAGCCGGAGATGAGGCAGCAGGAGTGAAGAATTAGATAACATTTTCATTTGCTTTTATATATAAATAGATAGTTAGTGCTTATTAAAACAACTTTTTAATTCGAGGCTGTGAAGTTTCAATTCTCTCAAATTTTAAATTAACTAACTAAATAATGTAAAAAGGATTACCGCGTGAGCAGTAATCCTTTTTTAGGTAGATAATCTAATGTAAAGAGAGAATTATGAAATGAGCTTTATCTTCTTTTTACGTTACCGATACCGGATTTATTTATATCGGTAGTTGGGGGATTCCCAAAGTAATCAACATTGCCTATTCCGTTTGTACTTACGGTTATCTTTCCTGATGCATAACAAGAAACATTTCCAATGCCTTTTTGTTCAACGACAACATCTGAAACAATCATATCTTTGGCGTTTAGGTTTCCAATACCTTTGATGTGATAGCTTGCCTTCTCTGCCTTTCCTTTCAGTATGACATTGCCTATTCCGTCGGATCTTACGCTTATATTATCGGCGGTCAATTCATCTGCTTTAAAGTTTCCTGTTCCGTTAGAGGTGATTTTTATATCATCTACCTTGACGGAATCTTTCAAGGTTATATTGCCTGTACCTTGTTGGCTGATGCTGCTCAATTTGGGAGCAGTAATAGTGATTGTGACATTGTTGTTCTTCAAACTGCGGAATTTCACACCTTTCTTCATGGAGATGTGCAGTGTACTGTCTTCCGAAGTGACAATAAGACTGGAAATGATATTGTCGGGGCCATAAGCCTCTACAGTTGTGGCATTACTTTGCTTGAATACAATATTGACGGTACCCTGGCTGGCAATATTATCGAATGCTTCCACACTGTATTTCTTGGTTATTTTGTTCTTGCTGGGAGCAATGCCGTTTACACAGCTTGTCAGAGTCATAACCAGACCGAATAAGTAAAAGTATGTACGTTTCATATTTCTGTGTTTTTTATTGGTTTCTATCTATTAGACGAAGAGGATAACAGTAAAGTTGCAATTTCCTCTTTTTTTTCTTATGAATAATATATCTTTGTGGCTGATATGGCAACAAAGAGAGTATTAGCTGACAAAGATTTCAATCGTATTATTGTGCGTACCCATCGTTTGGCACGTAACATTACCATGCGTGTAAAGCCGGATGGACTGCATGTTACGGTACCGCCTTACAGCCTGAGCAGTAAGGTGATGGAAGTTGTAGAGCAATATCGTGAACGCTTGTTGCAGGACTGGCAGAGGGTATGCAAGAAATCTATAGACTTGGATTTCCGTATTCAGGCCCCTTGTTTCAGGCTATGGCTGGAAAAAGGCAATTTTACCTGTTTTTCTGTGCGGAATACGGAGGAAGGAATAAAAATCATTTGTCCTCGTGATGTTGACTTTACAAAGGAGGAGGTGCAGCGGTTGGTGCGCAATGCCATTATCAGGGCGATGAAGAAAGTGGCGGGTGAATATTTGCCACCTTTGCTTGATGCATTGGCAGAACACTATGGCTTGTCATACAAACGAGTGAAGATAACCGGAAGCAAAGGACGTTGGGGCAGTTGCTCGGCGGCCGGGAGTATAAACCTTTCCTGTTATTTGATGCTGTTGCCTTCGCACCTGATGGATTATGTGCTGTTGCACGAGCTGTCGCATACAAAAGAAATGAATCACGGTCCTCGTTTTTGGGAACTGCTGGATAGTATGACCGAGGGAAGGGCACATCTGCTGCGGGCGGAATTACGACAATTCAATACTGATTTTTAGCAAGCACATCCCCTCATCCTCCCTTCAGCCGTGCTTCCCAAGTCCCTTCCCAATCTGCCTTCAGCATTTGGCTGTGTTCTGATAATCTGTAAAAAACGAGTCGTTAAGTTTCTAAAACTTTGATATTGCGAAACTTTTTTATTTACTTCGCAATAATATATATAACTAACTATGAAAAGGGAGAAAAACATTCTATTTATCCTGACCATTCTATTACTATTGGCATGTACAGCCTGCTACCGTTCCACTCGTCATGTCACAGAGCACTTGTCGCAAGCGGAGGAACTTATATGGACTGCCCCCGATTCGGCGCTGCACCTATTGGAGTCCATCTCTGCTTCCCGGCACTTAACCGGAAAAGAGCAGGCAGACTATGCTTTGCTGCTTTCGTTAGCCCAATATCGCTGTTATATCCCTGTATCCTCCGATTCATTGATAAACCTTGCCATAGAATATTATAAAGATAAGAATGACGCAGATAAAAAAGGGGCAGCCTTTTATGTAAAGGGATGCATATTGGAAGAATATTGCAAAGACATTCCCAATGCCCTGCTAGCTTACAAAGAAGCCGAAACGTGTATTCCCGATATGGATGACAAACAGTATGTTGCCCGTATTTATAGTAGCTTGGGATATGTTAATAAAAAATCTTTCCATTTCGAGCCGGCTAAAGAATATTACCAAAAAGCCTTGCAGGCAAATATAGATGGAAAGGACACGGTTGCATACGCCAGTAATTTGCTCAATCTGTCAACTCTTTATTATACCCTTCATCAAGCGGACAGCGCTAATAGGTGCATCAATACCTTAATAGATATTGCCGATTCTCTAAATGACCTTGACCTTCAGGTCAAAATATACAATAATATAGCAAACAGAAAGATATTTGAAAAGAACTATGCAGAAGCAGAAAAATATCTGATTCATGCCATACGATTATCTTCTCCCCATTTTCCCGACAAGTTGTCGCTGGGACTGGCCAATCTATATGCATATACTGGACAGAAAGAGAAAGCAGACAGTCTCTTTACTCACTTATTGTCTTGCCCGGACTTGCTAGTGCGATCCAATAGCTATCTGGATTTATTAAACTATTTTTTGGCTTCTCATCCCCAAGAGCACTCCTATCTAAATCATTATATAGCACTAACAGATTCCATTTACAAGGAAAACCGTGCAGAAGAAGTAGGAAAAATACAGCAGAAATACGATAATGAAGTGCTGGCGCGTACCAACGACCAACTATATTTTAAATGGATACTAACTAGTGTTGTTGGTTCACTCATTTGTATAATTGCAGTTACTTTCTTGCAAAAAAAATGGAGAAAGGCAAATGCTCTGCAAAAACAAATAGAAGAATTGGAAGAGAGGAAGAAGGTACTAACTAGTAGTTCCCAAGAAAACGAACGTTATGTAATCCAAATAAGCGAGTTGGAAAGTCAAATAAACGATTTAAAAAATGAAAAAAGAAGGCTGAAGTATTTCATAAACAAAACAAAGGAGAGCAAGGAGGACAAAGAGGATGATTATAGTTCAATCTTCAAAACCTATTTGTCCATCACGAAGGACAAAACGTATGACAAAGAGCGGGAGAGAGACAACCTGCGTCAATGGCTTAACTTGACGAATCAAAATTTTACCGATAAGCTGATAAAGCATTACCCAGTATTATCCAAATCAAATCAGCTTATGGACGTATGTTGTTTAACTGCACTAAACCTTAGCATAGAAGACATTGCCACATTGCTGGGTATCGGGGAGCGGACTGTCGAACGATATACCAGTGATATTTGTAAAAAAGTAGGGCTTCCCAAGGGAGGAAAACATATTTTTGTAGAATTTATCAATTCTATAAAAGAGTTGGAAGCGTGATTTATGTACTTTTTTAACATTTGCCTTTCGTCATAATATCTCATTTTCGGCAATTAAATGCGGTATAAAATATAGTAATATGTTAATAGTCAGCAAGATAATGATATCTCATTATTTCCCCAAGTTTCATTTGGATATGAATTAAAATAGGCTTATGTTTGCCATCATTTAAAATTTCAGACTATGAAACACGTACTTTTTTTGCTCCTTGCATTTATTACTATTCCCGCATGGGGGACAGTAAATGAAGATAAGAAAGAAACTTACCCTTACCTTTTTTGATGCAATAGAAGATGTAACTGTCTCTATTGTGGGAAACTCA
>ERZ840096.423-NODE-423-length-63733-cov-4.853199_pt1 | contig 63733 bp, 57 predicted proteins | sample MGYA00519878_ERZ840096 | MGnify/ENA primary metagenome ERZ840096 (study PRJEB31850, sample SAMEA3708865) | human gut metagenome | biome: human gut; feature: human-associated habitat; material: faeces | place: China | collected 2014 ...
TAGCTTCACCGTTATTAACGAAAAGAACCTGGTCAAATGTAACAGTATCGCCAGCGTTAACACCAAGCTTTTCAACCTTGATTACATCGCCTTCTGAAACTGTGTACTGTTTACCACCTGTTGCAATAATTGCGTACATATGGCACCTCCTAAAATAATTACTCGCCAGTTTTGGAGAGGTAAAATACCTGCTTATGTCCTAACTGAGCGGCACACTAGAATATAATATAGTATCAGTAAACAAATGTCAATAGTCTTAAAAAAATAATTCTAAAAAAATTATAAAATCCACAATCCTATAAATCCGCATATAATTCCACATATAATTCCGGCAATAACATCTTTAATAAAATGCACACCCATAACAACTCTTAATACTGCAAGCACAAGTGTCATAACTAAAAGTATAATACCGACAGGCTGGTATATATATAACCAGCACATTGCAATAATAGTGATTGAGAATATATGTCTGCTTGGCATAGACTCTCCCTCTTTATCTTTTTTTACAATAGGTGTTATATTATATTTTGTATATGGTCTTGGTGAATCAAGACATTTTCTTATAAATGATACAAATATAAATGAAGTTAATGGTGCAAGTATAAGTTTAGCTGTAATAAATACATTAGATGTTTCAACATAACCTGTTGCATCTACGCTTAGAGCAATTGCAGGTGTTGCGATTGTTGATTTGGATCTGGCACATAATACAATAAGAACCATATACGATAGTGCAGTAACATACGGAAGCACTTTATATAATAAGAGCAGAATGTTCTTTAGTGCCTTATGCGTATCAAGGTAATTGTATACAGCATTATATCTTTTTTCATAGCCCGTTAAATTATTCTCTGACATAAACTCACTCTCCGGTTTTGATTAATTCTTTTAATGTCTTGCCATTATTCTTTCGTGTCATTTCAACAAGTCCAAGAGGTGTAATATCAACCACATTAGTCTGGATACTTTCTAATCGGGCGTATTCCTTAAGAACTGATAATAATTTATCCCTGCTTTCCTGCTGTGCCATATTAATAAAATCAATAATAATAATTCCAGAAATATTTCTTAAGCGGAGCTGTCTTATAATTTCAATTCCAGCTTCAATATTAGTCTTTAAAATGTTGTTCTCTTTATCAGCTTCTTTTTTTGCTTTTGTAACATTTTTGCCTGAATTGACATCGACAACACTCATAGCCTCTGTCTGTTCGATTATAATGTAGCCTCCGCATTTAAGCCATACTTTTCTGGATAATGCTTCTGATAATGTCTTTTCGACAGAATAAAGCTTATATAGAGGCAGTAATTCATCTTCATATAATCGTAAACTTATATTGCTGTTATCTTTAAAATGCGTATTAAGCAAATCATAATAATATGGAATATCTGTGATGACTTCAATTGTATTATCAGCACTAAGATGCCTGAGTTCGCTTACCATAGGCGGCTCTTTTTCATAAAGCTTAGTGTAAAATGTTCCAAATACAGCATTCTGTATTATATGTTCGTACTGGTCTATAAGAGAGTAAGCTTCATTAAGTACTGTATTAATATCTGCATTAGCGGCACTGCTTCTTATAATTATTCCATAAGAAAATGTACCTGAAGCCTGAAGTTTATCATTAAAAGCTGTAAGATGTTCTTTAATATAGTCCTTTAGAACAGAAGAAACTTCTATACATACCGGAGCTTTCTTGCATTTGTTAGATATTGATACGCCTTTGACATCACTTGACACTACAATATACTGCCCCGATATATCTATCTTGGAAGTTGCAGTAGGCGGCTTTGTCTTATGGGCATCATTGCTTACCTGTACTAAAAGCTTATCACCGATGTTGACAGCTTTATTATTCTTTGTATTAAGAAATATATTATTCTTATTATTTTCAAGCTGGTAATAGCATTTAATTTTATTTTCAATTTCAACAAAAGCAGAGCTGATGTTTTTAACAACATTTTCAACTCTGCCAATGTATATATTACCAACCAGGCTGCTTTTGTCTACTATATTAAGACTAAGACAACCGTTGTTGTTATACTTTGAATATATTATATTATCGTTAATCTGTGTAATGATATATTTAATAGTCATATCCTGCTCTCATCTATGAATTATAAATCTCTAAGGTACAGATTACGATAGAAACAGCTTCTGTTGCCAGTATGGCAGGCTGCACCTATCTGACGTACCTTTGCAAGTATTGTATCATTATCACAGTCAATGTCAAGTGAACTTACATACTGGTAATGACCAGAAGTTTCGCCCTTAATCCATAATTCCTGACGGCTTCTGCTGTAATAAGTCATAACCCCTGTATTAACAGTATGGTTATAGGCTTCTTCGTTCATATATGCAACCATAAGCACTTCATTATTGACATAGTCCTGTACAACTACTGGAATTAAACCATCTGAGTTAAGCTTGAAATCAGAAAATGAAAGGCTTGTATTAAGCTTTTTAGAAGCTTCAATTACAGAACTTCCAGATTCAAACATATCAACAGCGTCTTTAAGGTTAATTCTGTTCTCATATAAGGCTTTTCCAATTATTGCTCCGTGGATACCTGCATCATTGATATTCTTTAAATCCTGCACACAGGACATTCCGCCAGAAGCGATTATATTAATTCCTGTCTTATCAGATAAAAGCTTAGTCTGTTCAATATTAGGACCCTGAAGCATACCATCTTTAGATATATCAGTATAGACAATTGTCTGGACACCCATATCTTTCATAGCCAAAGCTAAAGAAAGAGCAGTCTTGTCACTTACCTTTTCCCAGCCTTCAACGGCTACAAGCCCGTCCTTGGCATCAACACCAACAACAATATGTTCAGGTCCGAATTTATCAATTGCCTGCTTTATGAAATCAGGATTTTCAACTGCCTTAGTACCAATAATTACACGGTATACACCAAGGTCAAGAACTTCTTTAATATTCTCAAGTGTTCTTACTCCACCGCCCATCTGGACAGGTATATTGACACTTGATACTATCTTTCTGATTGTGTCAGCATTTACGCCACGCCCCTTTAATGCACCATCCAAGTCAACAGTATGTATGAATTTAGCGCCGTCCTGTTCAAAGCCCCTGGCTATTTCATAAGGCTTATCTGAATATACTGTTACATCATTAAAAAGACCTTTTTTTAATCTTACACACTGTCCGTCTTTAATATCAATAGCTGGGTATAATCTCATTGTATGCTCCAATCTTTACTTAATATTTATATTTACAGGCTTCCCTTTGTAGATAATACTGATTTAATTCTTGCATCTTTCATACAAGCTTCATCTAAAGCCTTAGCAAATGCCTTGAACATTCCCTCAATAATGTGGTGGTCATTCTCACCGGTTATCTTTCTTATATGAAGGTTCATTCCTGCACTGTATGATATGGCATAGAAGAATTCTTTAACCATCTGTGTATCAAAATATCCAACCATATCGGAAGTGAATTGTGACTCAAATACAAGATATGGTCTTCCTGATAAATCAATCGCGCATAGTATAAGTGCTTCATCCATAGGAAGAATAATATCGCCATATCTTCTTATGGACTTCTTATCACCAAGAGCTTTTTTAACAGCTTCCCCAAGCACGATACCAACATCTTCAATAGTATGGTGGCAGTCAACGATTAAGTCGCCTGTAACTTTTAAGTTAAGGTCGAACATACCATGCTTTGCGAAGCTTTTTAGCATATGGTCAAAAAATCCTATTCCTGTATCTACCTGTGCATTGCCATCTCCGTCTAGGCACAGAAAAAGTTCTATATCTGTCTCACTTGTCTTTCTATGAATTGTTGCCTGTCTTACCTGCATATTTGACATATATACGTCCTCGATTCTGATATAATTATATATTAAAAATGTCAGGGCAAAAAAGATATTCTGCCCGTCACATCACATATAATGTCCGATTTATTCAAAACGAACTTTTATTGAATTAGCGTGTGCAGTAAGATGTTCTGCTGCCGCAAAGTTCTCAATATCATTATGTATAGCTTCAAGAGCTTCCCTTGAATAAGATATTATGCTTGATTTCTTAATAAAGTCATCAACACTTAATGCTGAGAAGAATTTAGCTGTACCATTAGTAGGAAGTACATGGTTAGGACCAGCAAAGTAATCTCCAAGAGGCTCTGAGCTGTATTCTCCAAGGAATATTGCACCTGCATTCTTAATCTTAGTCATTACATTAAATGGATCTTTAGTTACAATCTCAAGATGTTCTGATGCTATATCGTTGGCAACTGAAACAGCTTCATTGATATCGTCTACAAGAAGAATATAACCATAGTTATCAAGTGATTTAGATATAATCTCACTTCTTGATAGTTCCTTTAAGAAGCCGTCAATCTCAGCAGATACTTTATTGGCAAGCTCACTGCTTGTTGTAATAAGGATTGCTGATGCCATCTCATCGTGTTCAGCCTGAGATAAAAGATCTGCGGCTACATATCTTGGGTTAGCTGTCTCATCAGCAATTACAAGAATTTCACTAGGACCTGCAACAGAGTCTATACTTACATAACCAAACACAGCTTTTTTAGCAAGGGCAACATAGATATTACCCGGACCACATATTTTATCAACTTTTGGAATAGACTCTGTACCATAAGCCATAGCTGCAATTGCCTGAGCACCGCCTGCCTTGTATACAACATCAACGCCAGCCTCATTAGCTGCTACAAGTGTTGTAGGATATACCTTCCCTTCGTGGTCTGGAGGTGTACACATAATAATCTGTTCAACACCTGCTACCTTAGCAGGTACTACGTTCATAAGAACTGATGATGGATAAGCAGCTTTTCCGCCAGGTACATATACACCAGCTCTTGCTAATGGAGTTACTTTCTGTCCAAGAATAGTTCCGTCCGGCTTAGAGTCAAACCAGCTGTACTGCTTCTGCTTTTCGTGGTATTCCTTAATATTCTTAAGAGATTTTCTTATTACATCAACTAAAGCTGGGTCAACCTTTGTGTAAGCTTCCTCAATCTCATCTTTAGTTACAACGATATTAGAAGCATTAATGTCAGCCTTATCAAAGTCTTTAGTATACTTAAAAAGAGCCTCGTCTTTGTTAGTTCTTACATTTAAAAGAATATCATTAACGGCTGCTTCAAACTTTCCGTAGCTGTTAGGACTTCTTTTTAATAAATCCTCAAGGATATTATTCTTAGTTTCATCTGTTAATTTAACTATTCTCATATAGTCCTCCATCCCATTCGTTGAATGTATATTTTATTATTTAATATAAACAATTATTTGTTCTCAAGGTAATTCTTTATATCATTAATAAGCTTTGTAATTCTTTCGTTTTCCATTTTCATACTTACCTGGTTAACAACAATACGTGCTGATAATGGGCATACTTCTTCAAGAACTTCAAGACCATTTTCCCTAAGTGTTGCACCAGTCTCTACAATATCAACAATAACTTCTGAAAGCCCTACAATAGGTGCCAGCTCAACCGAACCGTTAAGCTTTATGATTTCTACTGTCTGGTGCTTCTTGTTATAGAAATAGTCTTTGGCAATATTAGGATACTTGGAAGCAACTCTTATAAGTTCGTGGTGCTGTAATTTCTCCCTGGCTGAGGCTGGACCACATACACACATTTTACATTGCCCGATTTTAAGGTCATATACTTCATATAATGAACGTCCCTCCTCAAGCAGTGTATCCTTGCCTACAATACCAATATCAGCCGCACCATATTCTACATATGTTGGAACATCTGAAGGCTTTGCAAGGAAAAATCTTATACCTAACTCTTCATTAGTGAATATTAACTTTCTTGTGTTCTCGTCTTTCATCTCATCACAAGTTACACCGATATGTTCAAATATCTCAAGTGCTTTTTTAGCTAAACGGCCTTTAGCCAGTGCAATAGTTATGTATCTCATACTAATCTCCATTCTTGTTCTTTATAGAGCAGATTAAATCTGTGCATGTTAAATATAAACAACATCTGAAAGCTGTGAAGCCTTTGCATATTCAATATACTGGCTTTCAGACTTATTATTATTCTTTCTTATCATACATACATTAATGCCGTCTTTTCTTAATTCATTAGCACGTTTGACAGCATCCTGAAGCTTATCCTCACTGTATACAAGAAGCACACCGCTGTATTCAACTTCAATCTCTATATTCTGTCTGTTAATTGCAGCCATAAGTCTGTCAATTATAAGAGAGAAACCAATAGAAGCCTTGTCACAGCCGAACTGTCCAAGAAGCTTGTCATATCGTCCACCACTTGCAATTGGTTCGCCCGTTCCAAATGTAAATGCGTGAAATATAATTCCTGTGTAATATGTATGGTTACTTAATTCACCAAGGTCAAAGGATACATACTTATCGTAGCCATTAATCTTAAGAAGCTCATAAAGATTGGTAAGTCTGTCAACAGCCTCTATGCATTCTGGAATATTAGTAAGGCTTCTGGCTTTATCAAGCACCTCTGCCTGTCCAAAAAGCTGTGGAAGCTCTAATAATACCTTAGCTGTATTCTTATCAATATTAAGATTAGTAAGGATTTCTTCTACACCGATATAATTCTTCTCATTAATAAGATTAAGAAGTTCTTCGTATGTATCTCCTTTAATTCCTGCATCTTTTAATAATCCGTTAAAGAAAGCTACATTGCCGAGCTCTACCTGAAACTCAGTAAGCCCAGCATTCTTCATACAGTCAATTACCATACAGATTATTTCGTAATCCGCATCAATTGAAGCATCATCTATTAATTCAGCACCGATAACTGTATTCTCTTTTAATCTGCCCTGATAATACTTGCTGACATTAATAAATGTATTGCTGACATAGCAGAGTTTAATAGGAAGAATATGATCCTCAAAGTATTTAGCTGCTGCCCTTGCTATAGAAGGTGTCATATCAGGTCTTAACACAAGAGTATTGCCATATCTGTCGAATAACTTGAACATTTCATTAGAAGGTACACTGCCTCGTTCTTTGCTAAATACATCAAAATATTCAATAGATGGTGTCTGTATATCGTTATATCCGTAAAGACGGCATACATCGTGGAGCTTGTTTTCTATTATTTTCTTTTCAACACATTCAGTGCTGTATATATCGCGTACACCTTCAGGTGTATGAAGCAGATCTTTTTTCATAATCATCCTCGATTCGTGTAAATTTATATCAGCATCACTTTACTAAAGTAACGTGATAATATGTTAAAGAGATTATACATAATGACTTTTAGGCTGTCAAGCCTGATTGTATACAATATTATAGTTCTCCGTGAATATCTTCCTTGTAGATTATATATCTGTTACCGCCCTTTGATATAGCAATGTCTGTGGCTTTTATCAGTTTATCAGTTATAACCTTAAAATCTGTTCCGTTATCAGGATATCGTCCAATTCCTATAGAGAATAATGGCATAAATGAGACATCAAATGCTTTACATTCCCATATAATACGCGACCTCATATATTCGATAAATGCCCTTAGCTCTGATTCATTATAAAGATCTTTAACTATAACAACATATTCTGTTTCATTATCAGGATTACCTGCTACACCACGGTATTCTACAACCTTTAATAATGTTTCTTTGATTATGTCAAGAATTGTATTATAAGCCTTTTTGCCATGGGTATCCTTGTATTCAGTAATATTATCAATATGAACCTTGATAAATGCAAATCTATAATTTTTATTATAAGAAATATTGTTAAGCGTATATTTCACAAGTCCCTCACGTCCAAGCATTTTATTACAGTCTTCATAATCATATGTAGTCTTTGAGAATACATTATTGGCATCTGGAAGCTTAAGTGTTCCAACTGAACGTATTGGTTTTCTTTGTGAGTATATTGTTGAGCCATTTATATATGAGCCGGTAGGCTTTAATCCATCACCATAATTAACATTTATACTAAAATGGTGCTCGTACACACTCTTAGCATTTTTTATATTATTAAAATATGCAGTATATTCTTTTATTGACTCAGCTGGTATAAGTCCTTTTTTTAGAATTCTTTCATATACATCATCAATAGTTGAAGATATTACAGCTATGGCATCGTCATTAACATAATTATATATGGTAAATAAATCTTTATCATATTCATAGGTGTAGACTAATTTATCATTTATTGATAGCACTCTTCTATATATTCCTATATCTTCATTAAGATGATTAGTATAATTTTTAAGACCAATGACATCAGATATATTAAGTTCAAGGTATTCTTTCTTGTGGTTATTGGACATATAAAGTCTTTTTATATCCATAAGAACCCATCTGAATGAGTTATCAACTCTTTTCATACGCAGAACCATACTTTTACTTTGTCCAATACGCAGGTTATTAGACACATTAATAAAATCATCAATATCTACCTGATGAATTGCATCAGAGATTGCTGCCTTTCGCACAGCACCAAGAAATTTGTACATTTTCTCGTTAGCTGTGATAATCGAAAAATCCGTGTCAATAAGTGCATATCCATTGACTAATTCATAATTGTCAAGATAATTATGTTTCATAATTACTGCTCCCGTCTGTCTAAGTCTTTTTGAATCGTTTCCAGATAGTGAATCATAATGCCTTTGCCAGAATTGATTCTAAAGCTTTTATCAATCTCATCATAAGTAAAACTTTTTCTTTCACCAGCTTTAGCTCTTTCCCAAAATTTTATTATATCAGAAAATGGCAAATAATAGAACTCATCTCTTGCTGAAAAAAATAATATTATAAAAGCAATTCCGTCCTGCCTTTCAAATTCTTTCATAAATTCAACCTGATGTTCGTGTATATTATGTATTGGAAATGTATCTGCAGCACATTCCTTAGCATCAAAACATACAGGTATTCCCTGTATAACACCTATATAATCAACAGTACTCTTCTGTTCAAAGTACGCAAGTGTAATCTGTCTTGTCTCCTGATTAATCTTAATAGGCGTTATAGGTGTTGGTATCTTCTGTATAAGTCCTAAATGGTTCAGAAGATATTTCTCATTGGTCATATTAATATATTCTTCTAATGAAGAGCCTCTAAGACCTCTTGAATTCCAGGCTGCCATATATTTTCTCCTTTTAATACATTTAAAAATATATCTGGAATATCCGTATGTATATGGATATCCATATCAGGTATATTAAGCTCATAAGAATGTAATAACTGGCTTTTACAATTGTATTTGTCAGTGAACCTTCTGTTAAAAGAAGCTTTTCCGTACTTATAATCACCTGCCAGCGGATGATTGATACTTGCAAGGTGGGCACGTATCTGGTGGCTTCGTCCGGTTATAAGATGAACCTTTAGAAGCGTGGCATTATCAGAATATGCAACAGGGATATATTCCGTTTCGATTGGAAGATATTCACTTGTATCCCTGCCCTTTGGCAGCGTCTGGCATATTGTAACTTTGTTAAGCTTTTTATCCTTGTAAAGATAGCCTTTAATCAGTTGTCTTTTATCAACCTTTCCAGCCACGATACATATATAATATTTGGTAAGTGTTCTTTCTTTAAAATATGATGAAAGCTCCTGCAAGCCTTTCATCGTCTTACCTGCCGCAATTATGCCGCTTGTATTTCTGTCAAGGCGGTTGCATATTGACGGCGTGAACATAGCAAGGTCTTCATATGTAAGAGAATTATTATGAAGCAGGTATGCTGTTATATATTCTACTAAAGAGCAGTCATTTTTATCAGCCTTTTGTGACAGCATACCGACAGGCTTATTAATAAACAGGACATTCTCATCTTCATACACAATATCAAGCGGTCTGTATATTTTTTCATAATCAACAGAAAGACCTTTTTTAGAAGCTGTGTAGGAATATTTATCAGCCGTGCTGTCTGTATGTTTGCCATCTGTTCTTACAGCAGGTTCATTAGCAGTGTTATCAGCAGCTTTGTCTGTCATATTATTGGTCTGTCTGCTGCCAGCATTAGATATGCAGCTTTTGCCTTCACTGAACTTATTAAGTGTTTCATCGGAAAAAAATATTTTGATAGAGTCGCCTGATTGTAATTTCTCACTTCCGTCAGCCTTCTTGTCATTAAGTGTAATATTCTTTTTTCTAAGCATTTTATATATAAAGCTTTTACTTGCGGCAGACAGATACTTTGAAAGATACTTATCAAGCCTCTGGTTGTCGCCTAATTTATCTATTATTAATTCTTTCATTCAACACTCCACATATTATAAGCACATATTAAGGCAGCTTTCAGTTACATACTTCATACGGTTGTTCTTATTCGTATCACTGTTGTCGTAATTAACTGCCATATTAGCTGCTCTTTTAATAAATGTATCATTTTCTGTATAAAGAGTGACAGTCACATTTAACTTGTCATTCTTTAAGAATTCTTTAAGGCTTGTCTCAAATAATGACTTATCCGGAGTTTTATCATGGCTTAATGCAATTATTGTGTTGTCAGATATGACCATAGCACATACGCCAATAGGCTTTTTGTTATTGCTGACAATTACATCATATAAAGCTGATAACTCTCCCTTTGCAGCTTCTACGCTTGTATATAGTTCCTTATCACATACCTTATGTGGCAGTAATATAAAATAAGAAACTGCTATTTTAGCACCGGGAAGCACAAGAACAGTTGCCACAAGTGTCATATAATTATTTCTTGATTTAAAGATTATTAAACCTATTACAAATACTGCGGCAATTATTAAAAATGCAATAATAGTAAGAAGCAGGTTAAAACTTCTTTTGTATTTAAGATAACCAAACTCACCTTTTTCTTTTTTACTCATAACTTATGTCCTTTTTTAGTGGATTTTGATTTATTATTGGAACTTCTTTTACCCGCACCAGCACTATTATGTTTTCCATTATTGTTATAAGCTGTGGTATTTTTAACAGTCTTATGTTTGCGTGATGAAAAGTTCTTTCCTCCTGTGTTATGGGATATTTTTCTTGGTGGAATAAGGCATTTTGGTCCAAATCCTATAAGGTCTGTACGTCCATTTTTAATAAGGGCTTCCTTAACAAGATCGTAATTATCTGGATTACGGTATTGTATAAGGGCTCTCTGCATTTCCTTTTCGTGGTGGCTTACAGGAGTATATACCTTCTCCATAGTAGCAGGATCTAAGCCTGTATAATACATACAGGTAGACAGCGTTGATGGTGTTGGATAGAAATCCTGCACCTGTTCGGGCATATAACCAAGATCCCTTATATATTCTGCAAGCTCAATCGCCTCCTTCATAGTCGAACCGGGGTGGCTTGACATAAGATATGGGACAACGAACTGCTGCTTGCCTGTCTTATTATTAATGCGCTTATAACGTTGTAAGAACTTTTCATATACATCATTGGAAGGCTTGCCCATTTTCGTAAGGACATTATCTGATATATGCTCAGGTGCAACCCTTAACTGTCCGCTTATGTGATGTTCACATAACTCTTTAATAAATGTATCATCCGCATCACACATACAGTAGTCAAAACGTATTCCTGAACGGATAAACACCTTCTTAACGCCAGGCACTTTACGAAGCTTTCTTAAAAGCTTAATATAATCAGAATGGTCAACTGTAAGATTCTTGCAGGGAGCCGGAAAAAGGCACTGTCTGTTCATACATACGCCCTTAGTAAGCTGCTTTTCGCAGGAAGTATGCCTGAAATTAGCTGTAGGTCCTCCAACATCGTGTATATACCCCTTGAAATCTCTATCTTTAGTCATAGTAACAGCTTCATCAACAATGGATTCGTGGCTTCTTACCTGAATTATCCTTCCCTGATGAAATGTTAAGGCACAGAATGAACAGCCTCCAAAACACCCTCTGTTGCTTGTTATTGAGAATTTAATCTCTGATAACGCCGGTATTCCGCCATCTGCTTTATACATTGGGTGATAATCTCTCATATACGGAAGTGCATATACATCGTCCATCTCCATAGTAGTAAGCGGTTTTGCTGGTGGATTCTGTACGACATATAGTTTTTCTTTGGCTTTTTCTACAAGTATCTTTGCAGTAAATGGATCAGTATTTTTATATTGTGTATAAAAACTTTCAGCATATATTCTTTTATCTTTTACAATCTCATCATAGGATGGAAGATTTATATAGTCAGATAAATTATCCAATGTCTTAGTCTTGTATACAGTTCCATTGATATAAGTTATATCTTTTACATCAATTCCTGCATTAAGTGCATCAGCTATCTCAACAATAGAATGTTCGCCCATTCCGTAAGAGATTATATCTGCACCCGAGTCTATAAGAACGGAATGTTTTACTTTGTCAGACCAGTAATCATAGTGCGACATTCTTCTTAATGAAGCTTCAATTCCACCTAATATAATAGGAGTTGATTTGTATACCTGCTTAATTAAGTTACAGTATACGATTGTCGCATAATCAGGTCTTAATCCCATAACTCCGCCAGGTGAAAAGGCATCTGAATGACGTCTTTTCTTATTGACGGTATAATGGTTTACCATAGAGTCCATATTACCTGCCGACACTAAAAATCCAAGACGTGGTTCACCAAGTATTGTTATGGAATCTTTATTCTTCCAGTCTGGCTGTGCTATTATTCCAACTTTATATCCAAAGGATTCCAATACCCTTGATATAATAGCAGGTCCAAACGATGGGTGGTCTACATAAGCATCACCTGAAACATAGACGAAATCACATTGCTCCCACCCTCTTTTTTCCATATCTTCCCTGCAAACGGGGAGAAAATCGTGTATCATATATATCCTCATTTCTGTGCACACTTTAATGCAGTATAACTGCAATGTATCTAACAGGTATCTGGTTGATTTGTGTCAAGTGCACACAGACACAAATGTTAATTCCAGCTTTTTAATAAATCAATTTCACTACCGGTTAATGGCCTGAATTTTCCAGGTTCAAGTGTTTCATCAAGCTGTAACTGTCCCATTGATAATCTTTTAAGATAAAGCACCTCTGAACCGGCTGCCTTAAACATTCTTTTTATCTGATGAAACTTTCCCTCTTGAATTGTTATATTTAAAAATGTTGTATCATCCTGATTGTTATATTGAAGTATCTCAAGCTTTGCTGGCATTGCGGTAAAATCTTTATCAACAACAAGCCCATTTTTAAATTCATCAATATATTTATTGTCTATACTGCCTTTTGCTACAACATAATAAGTCTTATCAATATGGTGCTTTGGTGATAACAGCCTGTGTGCCATATCACCATTATTAGTTATGATAAGAAGTCCTTCTGTATCCTTATCCAGTCTTCCAACCGGAAATAAATCCTTACGTTTGTTATCCGTTATAAGTTCAACGACAGTCTTAAAATCCTTATCAGATACAGCAGACACAACTCCCGCTGGTTTATTAAGCATATAGTATTCATATTCCGAATAACCTAACACGTTATTATCAATGGTTACAACATCCTTATCTATATCTACTTTAGTTTCCGGACGTGTGATAACTTCACCATTGATTGTAACTTTTTTCTTTCTGATTATGTCTTTTACGGCACTTCTTGTTCCAGCCTGCATATCACAAAGATATTTGTCTAATCTAATAACCATTAAAGTCCTTTCCTACTACATCCATCTCCAGCCGGCAAGATATTTATTCTTAAGCTGCGAGCCATTAGATTTACCCCAGCCTAAAGGATATCCGTCAACGCAAAGCAATGCCCAGCCCTTGCTGTCAGCAAAATCATCAACGTCAATTGTCTCGCCCTTTAAATATCTTACAACACGTTCATCGTCTACGCTAAGGTTAATGCAGTTATTATACTGTCTCATTGTAAGTGCCATAGCAAGTGCCTGACTTGGCTCAAAGCGGTTCTTTTTAAGTTCACCAAGCAAAAGACCATTTCTTATTATTCTAAGACCCTTTTCATCAGCCATATACCTGGAAATATAGTACACGCGGTTATCTCTTATATTAATATATTTAGTGTCGATATCCATTGATACATTTGCAAGGAAATCCTTTAACTCATCTGGAATTTTAGTATTAAATGATCCTCTTGTATAATGTGCATTATTAATGTCATCTGGATTATCCTTTTTAAGAAGTGCAACAAAATGTCCTTCGCCATGCATTTTATGTGGGAATATCCTCACACATTTGTCAAGATTATACTTATTATCATTATCAATATCAGTAAAGCCCTTAGTAAATCCTTCGTATGGTTTAATATCAACAAGTTTCATATCTGGACAGTTATCAAGAAGATATTTAATGCTCTCTTCATCTTCCAGAGAAGAAAATGTACAGGTTGAATAAAGCATCATTCCACCTGGGCGGAGCATTTTCGCACCATGTATTATAATGCTTTTCTGTATTGCAGAATATACTTCTGGTCCGCTCTGTTCCCACGCCTTGATAAGTTTATTATCTTTTCTGAACATACCCTCACCAGAACAAGGTGCATCTATAAGAACCTTATCAAAGAATTCTGTGAATCTTCCTGATATCTTAGCTGGGTCTTCATTAAGCACACAAAGGTTATAAATACCAGATACTTCAACATTCTTAAGCAGTGCCTTGGTTCTTGAATTGCTTATGTCATTAGTTATAAGAAGTCCTGTTCCATTAAGCTTTGCTGCAAGCTCTGTCGATTTTCCTCCTGGTGCGGCACACATATCAAATACAACATCGCCCTCATCAATAGGAAGTACATTAGCTGGTGTCATTGCACTAGGCTCCTGAATATAGTAAAGTCCGGCGTAATAATATGGGTGCTTTGCTGGTTTATCTGTTTCTTCATAGTAAAAGCCATTCTCAATCCAAGGTATGGGTGTAAGCTTAAATGGACTTATCTTAAGAAAATCTTCTGTTGAAATCTTAAGGTTGTTAACACGAAGTCCATATAATCTTTTATCATTAAAGCTTTCAAGATAATCATCAAAATCATCTTTAAGCATATCTTTCATTGAATTAAGATATTTCTCTGGTAAATTCATAAAATCCTCTTTCTTTATACATTTTATATACTCTGTGCTTTATAATTCTCTGCAATCATATCTACCTGCCTGCTGAATCTTTGCAGTCTGGCAACATCATCAGTCTGGTATATCTCATAGAATTCATCCTGAATTCTGATGATTTCCTGCTTGTTAGCAACTTTATAAAGGCTTTGTATATTATTAAGTATGTCAGATACAATGTTAGCTTTGGTTGATACATAATTCTGTGCATCAATAATTTCATCGTGAATACTCATCATCTCGTTATCAAGCGTATATATGGCATCTGCGGCTGATGTAAGTCGTTCCCTTACGTGCTTTGGAATATTGCCGTTATATTTGTACTGGAGAGAGTGTTCAATTATAGCCCAGAAGTTCATTCCAAGTGTTCGTATCTGGATTTCTACTGGAATTATCTTAGTCCCCTTTACAGTTTCAACTTTATACTGGACTATAATATGATAGCTTCGATATCCGCTTTCCTTGATATTCTTGACATAATCTTTCTCAGTTATGACTTCCATATCGCTTCTTGCCCTTATAAGGTCAGCTACATTATATATGTCATCAGTAAACTGGCATATAAGCCTTATACCAGCGATGTCAAGAATATGTCCTTCAATTTCATTAAGGTCTATATTATGCTTCTGGGCTTTTAATAAGATACTGGATATAGATTTAACCCTTCCTAAAACCTGTTCAATTGGAGAATATATGCCTGCCTGTCGGTATTCTTTAACCATATGATTAAACTTAACCTGAAGCTCCTCTACCGCAAGCTCGTATGGGTTAAGGATTTCTTTCCACATCTGTATTTCCATATAAGTCCTCGTTTCTATTATATATTTTCATAAATTCTTTAAATCTTTTCACTATTAGCCGACGATAATTATAGCACATAACGATACTAATAACCATAAATTAAAGTCTTATTTTGATTAGATTTTAGTATCCAATATGGGTTGATTGACACTTCATTGCCTGAATTATCAGTTATGTACATCCCAAAATGTAAATGTGTCTGAAATTTGCCAGATGTACCCTCTACTTTGCTGTATCCTGTACTTCCCATATAGCCAAGCAGCTCTCCCTTATGAATTATATCACCTGCTTTATAAGCTTTGGCATAGGAATCAAGGTGGGCATAATAGTAATATATTTTATTAGCAGACGTTATGCCTATCCGGTAACCGCCAAGCTCTAACCAGCCGACGTTAGTTACTGTTCCGTCACATACAGACACAACAGGATATAATCCATCTTTATTAATATCAGCACATATATCAGTTCCCTCGTGTGTTCTGTTACCTTTGTAGGTTCTTTCATAATTCCACGAATTAACATAGTTAACCCACTGCTCTGTCTTTGAAGAGTGTGGCACAGGAAAATATTCCATATCATATAGTATGCCTGTTGCGGTTTGTTTTAAAAGCTTGAATTCAGCAGCATTTTTCTTACAGAAGATTGTTTTGACCTTGTCAAAATCAGACACGGTAAGCCGCTTAACAGCATTGTCCGTTATATGACATTCATTCATACAACACAGCACAATAAATAACTCAGCAGGGTTTACATTCATCTGTTCTGCCTTATTAATAATATCCTGCAAATCACATTCCACCTGCATTGCACGGAAGTTATCATCTGATACGGTTAATGTCGTATATGCCGCAATGCGCGTATAGTGTCTTATAATATTAAGATGAATACTGCATATTAAGGCACATACTATTGTGATAATAAGCAGATTCGTTTTATTATTTATAATGTCCGTTTTATTCATATTTTCCATTTTCACTTTATTATTCACTAAATAATATGTCTAACAGGCTGTTGTAATGAATAGAATAAATTATATTAAACGGACAAATAAGACTTTCTTATCAGGAAATAAATATATGGGTAAAATCAAGAATTCTGCTTATTCTCCACAATTAAATAATAATCACAATAACACATATACGCTGTCATTAATCAATAAACGTGATAACAATTATTCGTCTAAAATAAATCACAAAAAGTGCAGCCATAATGTGATATTTCTTATAATGCTTATAATATTTCTTATAACTGTCTGTTCACCTCACATTATTATTAATGCAACGCTTAAAGGTATCAAATTATGGGCTTTAAGTGTTATGCCGGGATTGCTGGTGGCTATGATTATCATAGGCTGTATTAATTATTATATGCCAGTGAACAGCCGTCTGGGACTTGTATTTATTATATTTATAAGTGTGCTCTGTGGATTTCCAATAGGTGCTATTAACTGCATTAATTATAAGAAACAATCAGACAGCAGAATAATTGATAATATAACAGGATACTGTAATATATCAAGCCCCGGATTCGTTATCGGATACATATATTATGGCACCATAAATAATTCCATAACAATAATAAAATTCCTTATTGCTGTATATCTTCCTGTAATAATTCTGTGTGCTGTACAGCTTATTAAATATCCAGTGAATAACAATAATAATAAAAATAGTAATAAAGCACCAATTAATAATTGCACAGCAAAAATATTTTATAATAGGACATCTAATACCAGATACAAAGTTAACTTAAATTCATATAATATCCAACATACAGATAATATGTGTAATAACGGCAGACAACACACTATAAATTCACATAAGAATTTCTTCAATGTATTAGACAATGCCATAATAAAATCAATTGATAATGTATTAAAAATGTGTGGATATATTGTTATATTTTCCTGCATATGCTCTATGATAGATGTACTTTTTGGAAGATTTAATTATATCAATATGATTATATGTTCTCTGTTAGAGATAACTAACGGCATATATCTTATCGCTTCAAGTGATATCAGTGCTTCAGTTAAGGCTGCATTTATATTGACAGCCAATGCATTTGGCGGAATATCTACATTAATGCAGACAATCGGAATTGCTGGAACATCTAATAACAATAACGGGATAAACATAAAAAAATACATATACCAGAAAATAATGTTAAGCCTCGCAACAGCTGGCATATCATTATTACTGATATATGTATTCTGATTAGCATTATATAAATTCATTAATATAATCTATACAGCAAATTATATTTCTTACATAAGCCTTATATTGTTACTATATATATTATATTTTATTTTATATTGGTATTATATTTTTGTATTTATATTATAATTATTCAAGGATATCCTCATCCTCAAATTCTTCTTCATAACCATAGTCATCTGTGCTGTCTTCACGCTGGTCAGGTGCGTTATCTACAGCTTCCTCTTCTTCCTGTACAACAGGTGCTTTTAATTCATTACGATTATTATTGACAATCGAAAGAACATTTTCAAGACCAGACAATAAAGAGTCGTACTTCTCGCGGTTGTCACGGATAGACTTTTCGATTATATACTGAAGCTTCTCAAGCATATCATCTGTATAGTCCATAGCACCCTGACGTATGCTGTTGGCATCTTCTGTCGCACTGTCAAGAATAGCCTGTGCCTGTGCACTTGCCTGCTCTATAAGGGCATTAGCCTGTGCATATGCACGCTGCATAATCTCGTGTTCATTAATAAGTTCCTCTGTCTGTATCTGTGCAGCATTAATAATAGATTCTGCCTGCTCTTTTGCATCGGCAATTATGGCATCTTTGTTGTTAAGAATTTTCTGGTATTTCTTAACTTCTTCAGGTGTCTTTAATCTTAATTCAGCCAGCATATCTTCAAGCTGCTCTTTATTTACAATAATCTTAGTATTAGATAATGGCTGAAATTTACAATTATCTATGTAGCTTTCTATATCGCTTATAAGCTGTTCGATTCTACTCATTTTATATCTCCCTTTTCATTTGCCTTAATATTATAACTACTGCTGTATCGTTCTCTCACTATATCTACAATAGACTCTGGTACGAATTTACTTATATCGCCGCCATACATAGCCATTTCTTTAACGATACTTGAACTTAAATAAGCATATTTAAGACTTGTATTAAGGAATATTGTATCAATATCGGGAGCGGCTACTCTGTTAGTCTGAGACATAGCAAGTTCATATTCAAAATCAGTTACGGCTCTAAGTCCCCTTATTATAGCCTGTACATTATGCTCTCTTGCAAAATCTACAAGGAGTCCACTGAAACTTAAAATCTCGACATTAGGAATGTCTTTCGTAACTTCTTTTAACATATTAACACGTTCATCAACTGAAAACAATGGTGTTTTGGTACTGTTGTTTAACACACCCACGATAAGGTGGTCAACAAGTGCTGCTGAACGCTTTATTATATCAAGATGTCCTAATGTAACAGGGTCAAAGCTTCCAGGATATATAGCCTTTTTCATTTAGTCTGCACTTCCCTTCAGTCTTAAGAATAAATGTTTATTAGTCTTATATTTTTTTACCCGGTAAATATCAAAACCACATTCGTCAGCATAGTCAAGGTCAGCATCAAGCTTTTCCTCAACAATTATAATTGTATATTCATCTATAATATCTGAATTTCTAAGGGCTGCTAATACATCACGCTCATAATCATTAGAGTATGGTGGATCCATATAGACGATTGAGAATACATCTTTGCCCTTAAGCCTGTTGATTGCAGATAATACATCCATTTCCATAACATCTGCTTTATCAGCAAGCTTGGTAAACGTAAGATTATCCTTAATACATTCAACTGCCTTTTTTGAATTCTCAACAAGCACAGCCTTAGCCGCTCCACGACTTAAGGCTTCAATTCCAATTGCACCGCTTCCAGAATATAAATCAAGAAATTTACATCCTGGAATATCTGACTGGAGCATATTAAATAATGTCTCTTTAATTCTATCCTGAGTTGGTCTGGTATCTGTTCCTTCAATAGTTTTTAAAGGAAGACTTCTGGCCGAACCTGCAATAACTCGCATATGATTAACCTCTCGTATATTAATAATTTAGTGCCATTCAACATTGCCGGCTTCGATTTTCTTATCTCTTAACATAAGGTCTTTAACGCCATCTGCTGGAGATTTGCCATCAAATAACACCTGATTTACCTGTTCAACTATTGGCATTTCTACGTTGTACTTTTCAGCAAGCTTCTTAGCTGCCTTAGCTGCATATACACCCTCTACAACCATCTGTACTTCATCCATAGCTTCTTTAGTTGTATAGCCTTTGCCGATAAGAATTCCGGCACGTCTGTTACGGCTGTGCATACTCGCACAGGTAACAATAAGGTCGCCTATTCCAGACAAGCCTGAAAATGTAGCAAAATCCGCACCCATAGCAAGACCAAGTCGTGTTATCTCAGCAATCCCCCTTGTTATAAGTGCAGCCTTAGTATTATCTCCATATCCTAAGCCGTCAGCAATACCAGCAGCAAGCGCGATTACATTTTTCAATGCACCACCTATACATATTCCAAGAACATCAGGACTTATGTATACACGGAATACATTACTCATAAACATATTCTGCAAATATTCTGCATCTTTCTTGTTAGCTGTACCAATTACGCAGGTTGTAGGAATTCCCCTTCCAACCTCCTCAGCGTGGCTTGGACCTGATAACACAGCAACTACAGCCTGTGGAATTTCTTCCTTTGTTACCTCACATAATGTCTTTAAAGACTCCTCCTCAATACCCTTGCCGACATTAACGATATACTGTCCTTCTTTAACATATGGTGCGACGATTTTAGCTGTTGACCTTGTATAAGGAGAAGCAACCGCAAGTATAAGCACATCACTTTCAGTTACAACTTTTTCTGTGTCAGCACAGAATTTTACGCTTTCTGGGAATATTACACCTGGAAGACATTTTTTATTCTCTCGTGTGGCGTTAAGCTCATTAATCTCGTCTGGAAATACTGACCAGACTGTTACATCATGTCCATTATTATGAAGAAGCATAGCAAGACCAAGTCCCCAGCTTCCAGCTCCTAATACACCTATCTTTACCATTAATAATCCTCCATTACTGCATTACTTTTTTTCTCCAATTTTACGTTCTGTTCCATTAATAAGTCTTTTAATATTACCACTGTGACGTGCAACACCAAGAATAACGAATAATAACACAACTATAGAAGCCTCTATGAATTCATTATTGTTAAGTGGAAGCCATCCAACAAGCCCCCATATTACAAATTCTATAAAGAAACCAATTATGCCGGTAATAGAACCTAATGATACATATCTTGAGAACTTGGTTACTAATCCAAATGTTACCATTCCAAATATTGTAAACATAAAGCAATATTTAGGAAAAAGTATAAGACTTATTACTAATCCTGATGTAGCAGCAATACCTTTTCCACCTTTAAATCCAAGGTAGAACGGAAAGTTATGTCCAAGGACAACTCCAAATCCGCCATAAAGGATAAGAAGCATTTCTGATATATCTGAATTACTGCCATATATAAAATGTATGATTATGGCAGTAATGCAGGATTTAAAAGCATCCATAAAATATGTTATAAATCCGGCTTTCTTTCCAAGTGTACGCATAGTATTAGTTGTTCCAGCATTGCCACTGCCATAATCTCTTATATCAATATGATTAAACTTGCCAATCCAGAAACCTGTCTGGATAATTGCACCAATAAAATATCCTAGAATAAGACATATCAATCTGTTAAGCATTATTCTTTCTCCTTACGTTCCCTGTTAATAAACCTTATTGAAGTACCTCTGAAACCAAACGCTTCTCTTATACGGTTCTCAATATACCTTGTATAAGAGAAATGTGTTAATTCCTTATCATTAACGAACATTACGAATGTCGGTGGTTTAACAGAAACCTGTGTCATATAGTATATTCTTAATCTCTTACCCTTATCTGAAGGCGGCTGTTTCATAGCAACAGCTTCTGTAAGAATTTCATTAAGAACACCAGTTGGGATTCTCATAGTCTGGCTGTCGATTATAGTATCAATCAGCTCATATATCTTTCCAAGACGCTGTCCTGTCTGTGCTGATATAAATATAATCTCTGCATATGACATAAATGAAAGAGTATCTTTTATCTTGCTTGTGAATTCATATATTGTCTTGTCGTTCTTCTCTATGGCATCCCACTTATTGACAGCAATAATTATACCTTTGCCACGCTCGTGGGCTATTCCCGCAATCTTAGCATCCTGTTCAGTAACACCTTCTGTTGCATCGATTACAAGAATGGCTATATCACATCTTTCAACAGCTGCAACAGTTCTTATAATACTGTATCTTTCAAGATCTTCTTTTATCTTGCTCTTACGTCTAAGACCAGCAGTATCAATGAATACATATTCTTTCTTGTTATATGTTATAGTTGTATCTATCGCATCTCTTGTTGTTCCCGCAATATTAGATACAATTACCCTGTTCTTTCCAAGGAGCTTATTAATAATTGATGACTTACCAACATTGGGTTTACCAATAATGGCAACCTTTGGACGCTCATCTTCTTCCTCAGTTTCAGACTCTTGCGGAAAATGCTTGATAACCTCATCAAGCATATCACCAAGACCGAGCTTTGATGCTGCTGATATTGGATGCGGGTCACCAATTCCAAGGTTATAGAATTCGTATACATCAGGCATAAGCTTATCAAAGTTATCAACCTTATTAACTGCCAGAATAACAGGCTTTCTTGAACGGCGTAACATATCTGCTACTTTAGCATCTGAATCAACAAGTCCCTGCTTAACATCAGTAAGGAATATAATTACATCTGCCGTTTCAATAGCTATCTCAGCCTGCTCTCTCATCTGTGCAAGAATTACATCACTTGTATCTGGTTCAATACCACCTGTATCAATTAAAGTAAATGATTTATCAAGCCATGTAACTTCAGCGTATATTCTATCTCTGGTTACACCAGGGGTATCTTTTACAATAGAAATCTGCTGTCCAGCAAGATCGTTGAATAATGTTGACTTACCAACATTTGGACGTCCTACTACAGCGACTATTGGTTTACTCATATATCTGCCTCCGATTTAATTTCTTATTTTATGAAAAATTAACATACATAATCTAAAATATAATAACAGTTTAATTGCTTTTTGTAAAGCACTATGCTATTATACGGAATATTGAAAATGCTTAATTTATGGGAGGTTTTTCGTGTTTAATAAAGGTTTAATAAAAAAGCTGGCAGCAGTTGTTATTTCGGCAGTCACTCTGTTTTCAGTATCAGGATTATCTTCGGCATATGTTAGTGCCGCAGATACCAATCATTTTAAATTTGCTGATATAGATTTAGTCGTAGATGTTCCAAAAGAACTTATATGTTTTACAAGAACAACAACTAACAATAATTCATACCTCGAAAAGCTTGGGGTTGATGAGGCTGCTGTATTAACTAATAATATGATAGCCAATAAGATCTATCTTGAAGCTGTTCCAGAAGATGTTAATTATGAAGTTGTTATATATGGCAATACAGCTTCCAACAGTCTTAGCAGCTTTAATGAATTAGACGAAGATTCACTTGATTCATTATATAAAGAATATGTTGCCTCCCAGTCATCTATCAACAATGATAATATTAAAGAGGAACTGCTTAATTCCAGCATTGTCACAATCAATGATATTCCATATTTTGTGACAGATGTTTATTCATTATCTAATGATGTTACTGTATACACCAGAAAATATTATACGGTTGTCAGAGGGTATATATACACTTATGCAATACAGTCCAAGACTGATAAAGTAAGCGATGATATGAATAATAACCTTGTAAGCATAATTAACTCAGCCAAATACCAGAAAGTAAAGAATTCACCTTTGCAGAATGCCGTATTTACAGAAACTCTCTCTAATATTATTACGGTTGGTGTTCCGATACTTATACTTCTTGTAATATTACTGGTAATTACCAAGGTGGGTCCTAAGGGACGGGCTAAGAGAGTTAATGAGGAAGCACGATTAAGGGAAGAATATAAGAGAACACATAATAAATAAGCCTGAATTATAAAAATGAGCTGATACGCTGAATGATTAGTTAATATTAAATGATTAGCATTTAATAAATCATCTGCTTGGCAGCTCATTTTTTATAATCAATATTTATAATTTGTAATCGTTTATATTATATAATTCCTTATGAATGGAAAGTTTTTTAATTAACCATTTTTATATCAGATTAATCGCATATATATAAAATTACACATAATACCACGTCTTCCACCACTCGCCCTGTGTGAAAAAAGCAGCTCTTTATTACAGCTTGTACATACATCAGCTACATATATATTGTGTGGGAGAAGTCCTGCATTAATAAGGTTGATATAATTAGCAGCTATCAAATCCAGATGGTATTTGCCTGTACATTTATTGTTATCATCTGGTGTTAATATCAGCTCTGTTTCTTCGGCAGAATATACCTTCATAAATTCTATGGCAACATCTTCACTTACCTGATAGCAGTTCTTACATATTCCAGGACCAACAAATGCAATAATATCAGCTTCATTACAGCCAAAGCTTTCCTTCATACATTCAATGCCATTCTGTGATATATTGCCAACTGTTCCTTTCCAGCCAGAATGAAGTGCTGCTATAACACCTTTTTTAGCATCAACAAGAGTAACAGGAATACAATCTGCAAATGATGATACAAGACAAAGATTATTAGTATTAGTTATAATTCCATCTATATTATCGTAATTACGTTCTTTTATAATACCCATTCCTTTATTGGAATTATCGACAATTTTGATGTTTGTAGTATGTGTCTGCTTGGTATACACCATATTTTCAACAGGTATATCAATAGTATCAGCCATTAATTTAAAGTTGGCAAGTACATTTTCATAGCTGTCAGCACTATACTGTCCTACTGGATTGAAAGTCAGATTCATACTTTCATACATACCTCTGCTAACACCGCCAAGACGTGTAGAGAATGCCTGCCTTATATAAGGATTGTTCACAAAAGGCTTAAATGTAAGGTATGGCACATTATCAGCAGAAACATTCGTTATAATTGTATCCGTAAAATTATCTTCATTGCCGTATTTTTCTATAAGTTTATGATACAACTCTTTTGTATTTAATCTTTTTAAATCGAATATGCTGTAAGGCATAGACACCTCCATTAATTCATTAATCATAAAATTCAAGAGTATTCAAACGCATTTTTTATATGTTTTATTGTTCCGTCTTTATATATTGCTATTACATCGAAGCGGCACGGATAATTGACATACCCGTATTTTACACAGAAATTCATAGCTGTATGACATATCTTTTGCTGTTTGTGAAGATTAACAGCCTCCAGCGGGTCGCCGAATTTTGAAGAACTTCTGTATTTACATTCTGTAAACACAAGCGTTGAATTACATTTTGATATTATATCAATCTCACCATATCTGGTTCTATAGTTTCTTGTAATAATTGTATGTCCGTTTTGTTCAAGAAATGCAGCAGCTAATGTTTCATATTCAGAGCCTGTAGCCCTGCTGTTTTTAGGTTTGTTTATATTATGCAATGCACTTATATCATCAAGTATGCTGCTACTCTTAAACTTACTATTGTTCTTAGACTTATCAGCCATTAATTTTGCCTCGTAATTTATCTGTCTTATCCACGAATACAAGTATTTCAGCAACTACTGTATATAATTCAGGTGGTATCATATCTCCTACTTCAAGATTGGACAATGTGTTAGCAAGCTTGCTGTCCTCATATGTTGGAACATCAGTTTCCTTAGCTTTTTCAATAATCTTATCAGCAAGATACCCTTTTCCTGTGGCTATGATTTTAGGTGCCTGCTCACCTTTTTCATATTGAAGTGCAACCGCAATCTTTGGTTTGTTGTTATCCTTATCCATCCTAATCCTCATTTCTGTGCGATAATAAATGTGCAATAATAAATGTGCAATAATAAATTTTCATGCCAATCTTTGATAGTCTTTTATTAATATATATAATTTTATATATTTATTTTATATATTTATGCTTTTATATCAAATACATACTGTCCGCCATTGTCCGAACGTACATCTTTTTCTATAAAGTCTGTATTAAAATCAAAGTCATTTTCTTTATTAGACAAGGTCATCTCAAATTGTGTTGAATAACCAAGCTGTTTAAGATGTTCATTTAATTCATCAATATGAGCATATACAAAATCAAGCAATTCCTCTGTTTCAAGAATAAAATTCGTAGATACATTGGTATGATTAAGCTTTACATATACATCAACAGATCCAAGATTAGGCATATCCAGATGAAGCATAGCGCTTACTTCATCCGGATTGTTAGCAAGTGATTTTTTGTTAGTAAATACATACAAATCCCCATTGCCTTTGCTATCAGAGAATTTAAGCGGCATCTGGAAAAATGTCATATTCTTATTAAGGTCATTCATAAAATCAATATTGCTTTTTATGTCAGACATATTTTTAGCCAGATCATTATCTGCTTTACTGCTCTTTAATACATTTTCGACATCTTCCATTACTTTCTTGGTACGCTTGTAATAATTGGTGAGCGTATCAGGAGTGTCTGCAACATCTTTAGGTGTTATACGCATAGTTTCATTGATAAACTGATGTAAAAGCTTGTCAAATGTCGCTTTATTGGTTGGAAGAAATGCAGGGTCAGTTATTTTATTATTATTAAGAATAGCGTTGAGCATATCTTTAGTAGTCGTTGATGGGTCATTTAATTTCTCTGCAATATCACCGTTAGAGCTTTCTGTTAATTGTCTTGATAATTCATTAATAAAATCCTTGGAAAAGCTTTCTGTTACCAGTTTTGATGTAACATTTGTGTTATCATCTGCATTTCCATACATACTATTAATGACAGTATTAAGCTGTTGTATATCATCACGGGAGAAATCGCTGAATGCACGCATTATATTATCAGACAGTGCATTCTCCATAGTACTAAGCTGTCCGTCAAGCTTGGCATTAAATGTTTCATATGCCTTATAAAGATTGATATTCTCCTCTGTTACAGGCATATCAAGACGTACAAGATTGGCAATTGTCTTAATGTCACTATCCGGAAACTGTGCCATATATTTATTGACAGTATTAAGCATATCTGTATTAACCGGCATATTAAGGGATAACAGTTCTTTGACCATAGCTGTATTCTCCTCAGTAGGATACAGACCTGCCGCTTCAAGTGCTTTATCGATGAACATATTCTGTTGTTCATCAGCAGGCAGTACTTTTAATGAAATCTGATTATCCTTTACCTGATTGACTATAAATGTAACAACTTCTCCCTGCTTAACTGCCCCCTGATTGGCTAAAGTTGCAGAAAGAAGCGAACCATCATTAAGGCTTATAACAGCATCAGAGTCATTTAATTCACTTATAAAGCCTGTCAGTACACTTCCAGCGATAAGATTTTTAATAAGTGAACTGTTATTGTTAATATTTTGTGCCTGATTGATACTAGAAGCTGTATTCTGCCCAACCCTGTTGTTATTAACATCATATGACTGGCTCGTCTGTCCCAGATTTGTTTTTAGTAATTGTTGTATATTAATATCCATAAGCCAGCCTCCATATTTATTTTAAGGACATATTTTAGTAATAAATGTTTTTCTATGTATAGGACAAGGTCCGATTTCTTTAAGTACATCTGTTTGAAGCTTTGTTCCATAGCCCTTATGCTTGGCAAATCCATACTCAGGATATAACTCATCATAATGGTACATAAGCCTGTCCCTTGTAACCTTGGCAATTATACTGGCACTGGCAATTGAAAGACTTTTTGCATCACCCTTGATAATAGGCACTTGTTCAATGTCAACATCTGGTATTGTAACTGCATCATTAAGTAATATATCGGGTTTAACTGTGAGATTATTAATGGCTTCCCTCATAGCTTCATAAGTTGCATTTAATATATTTATCTCATCAATTCTTTCTGGTGATACAATTCCAACTCCTACACTCACAGCTTCATTAAGTATTACGTCATATAACATTTCTCTTTTTTTCTCACTTAATTTCTTGGAATCATTCACATATAATATTCTGCAACCCTTTGGAAGAACGACCGCACCAGCAACAACAGGACCTGCAAGTGGGCCTCTTCCAGCCTCATCTATACCACATATATAAGAAAATGCTTCATATTCTTTCTCATATACGCACATATTTTCAACGCGTTCTTTTTCCTGTGCAAGCTTTAATGCTTTTTTAGCTTCACGTTCTTCACTGGTTGTCTTAATCTTATCTGACATTGTTCTCTCCATTATCTTCTAAGTATCTTCTAAGCATCTTTTAAGGGGTTTCTAATGATATTCGTCCTAATCGTCCACTTCTGAAATCATCCAGAATAATATTAGATATTTTCTCGTAATCAATATTATTGCCCTTCTTGATACAGCCTCGCTTAACAGCCGCCTGTTCCATAATATATAACGCTACTGAATTATCTGGATTGATAGCATTTTCATCATAACTTGCGGCAGTCTTTTCTTTATCAAGACCGTAGCGTTCAATAACATTATCAGAATATTCACTATATATATATTTTATTGTATCGATAGCAAGCTCCTCGACATTAAGTATCTCATCATTCATAGAACCTATCATAGCAAGTCTTTTGCCGACTTCCTGATTGTCAAACTTAGGCCATAAAATACCCGGAGTATCTAAAAGCTCAACATTCTTATTAAGCTTTATCCATTGTTTTCCCTTAGTAACGCCCGGCTTATTGCCTGTCTTGGCACTAGCTTTTCCAGCATAGGAATTAATAAATGTTGACTTTCCGACATTAGGTATTCCAACAACCATTGCCCTTATTGGTCTGTTTAATATTCCTCTCTGCTTATTACGCTCTATCTTATCTGCACAGGCTGTCATTATAAGACCGTTGACCTGCTTAATGCCTGAATTATTTCTTGAATTAAGCTTAAGGCAGTATATATTATTTTCATTAAAATAATTAATCCACTGGTTAGTTATCTTATCATCTGCAAGGTCTGATTTGTTAAGAAGAATAATTCTTGCTTTATTGACCGCGAGGCTGTCTATATCAGGGTTACGGCTGCTTATAGGTATTCTTGCATCTACAATCTCAATAACCAGATCTATAAGTTTAATATTTTCTTCCATCATTCTTTTGGCTTTGGTCATATGACCGGGATACCATTGATAGTTCATTTTATACCTCATTTCTACAATTAATACGAATAATTAGTGTTAATATCATATCAATATCGATACTTTGATTAGTATCCATACTTTAATCTTAATAAATGCTATTTAATAAATTTAATATCTTCAAATGGACTAAGCACCATCCACGTCTTTCCTATAATATGCTTTCTTTTAACCATTCCTATACTTGAAAAACGGCTGTCCTCACTGTTGTTACGATTATCTCCAAGGCAGAAATATTCATCATCTCCAAGTTTTACAGGATTAATTGTCATACCTGCTGTTACAATATATGTATCAGTAATATCATTCTCAAGTAATTCTCCATTAATATAAATGTGTCCTTCTTTAATCTGGACAGTTTCTCCAGGAAGTCCGATAACTCTTTTAACATATAACTTGGAAGAGCCGATAGAGTCTGGTTCAAATGCTATGCAGTCAAAACGCTTAGGACCTTTTATTGCATATGCAAATTTATTAACAAGCACAGTATCATCGTTATTAATCGAAGGTTCCATAGAACCTCCAAGTATAGTCGTTCTTGTGCAGCTGAATGAAACAAGCACATAAGCTGTTAATATAACCATTAAAATATCAAATATATATTTTAAAAGGTTAAGTAAAGTAGTATTTTCCTGATATCTTCTATGATATGAAATCATATTCTCCTCCAATCTATGATTTAGTATACAAATATACATTTCTATTTATTATACAAAATACATCTTTATGTGTCAAAAAAAGAATGTCACCTGTTACTATTAACATAACAAGTGACATTCTTTATAATGAGATAATAATAATTATCTAACTAATTCCTTAACCTTAGCAGCCTTACCTGTTCTCTGACGTAAGTAGAATAACTTAGCACGTCTAGCTTTACCGCGTCTTACAACTTCAACCTTCTCTACGATAGGTGAATGTAATGGCCAAGTCTTCTCAACACCGATACCATTAGAAATCTTTCTAACTGTGAATGTAGAACGAACTCCTGTACCCTGCTTCTTTAAAACAGTTCCTTCAAATACCTGAATTCTTTCACGGTTTCCTTCCTTAATCTTAGCTGATACTCTAACTGTATCACCTACATTAAATGCTGGTACTTCAGCCTTAAGCTGAGCATCTTCGATGTTCTTAATAATTGTATTCATGTGTGACCTCCTTATTATTCCGACGTTCTTAATGTGATATACACAACAGAGGACCATCTCTCTTTTTCACAACTTGATAAGGATAACATATATACTAATAATATGCAAGACCAAAATTTAATTAATTTATAAAATTTTAGTTATCTGACTTGTCATTATCAAACGGACTACCATAAGGTGCGTTATTCACTGAACCTGTATAACTGTTACCTGGTTCTTCACTGGCAGAACTTCCATATGATGAACTGTCATTATTGGCATTGTTAAATACATTATCAGAATAACTGCTATCTGATGAGTAATTATCTGTATTACCGCTGTATGAGCTATCAGAAGCTGCATTGTAATTGTTGAATGAATTATTATCAGAATTATAGTTGTTATTGCTGTAACCGCCATTAAATCCATTATAACCATTGCCGTTGAATGAATCATAATCTGAGATTTTATTGAGCTTATCCTGTGCAATAAGGTAGTTAACTATTCCCAGTCCCAAAAGCTGTAATACAATAAAAAGAATTTTGGAATTGCTTGAGCCATCTCCTATTCCTCTTGAATTAGCAGCGTAGTCAACTCTGTCACCAAGCTTGTAAGACCAGTACCAGCCGTATATTCCACAGGTTACAATTGTTAACAAGAACGCTACCGGACCAGAAGCACTCTCATTATCATTGGCTGCCAGCTTAGAGTCGTCAGTAAGACATATAAACCAGTAAATGCCAAAAATTCCACAAGTAACAATCGAGAGAATGATGTACATTGCAATGTTTCGTTTCTGAATCATATAGTGATTCCTCCTCATATATAAATTATTGTGGGTTACTATATGTATATATTATGTCAATTCATATTAACCCACTTGTGCTTATTGTAGCATATATATCTCAAAAGTAAAATATGTATTATATTATTAATCAATATACTGTTAATTAATATCAAGCAGTCCTTTTAATATATGAACTGTAACTGTCCTGTTAGTCATATCATGGCTTAATATACACTGGTCTATTACTGGCAGATAATATATTTTGCCTGTATCAGAAGTAACCTCGTATACGTTGTTAGCCCCTGTTTCAATTACATCTGTCAGATTGCCTAATTCTTTACCCTCATCTGTAATTACACGAAGTCCTATTAAATCACATATAAAATATTCGCCTGGTTCACATTTTACTGCATTATCACGTGTTACGAGCAGATCACATTTTGTATAGATTTCAATATCATTAATGTTGTCAAATTCTTTAAATTTCACAATTACATACTGTTTAAAGAACTTTACTGACTGCACTGTAACATTAACATTGCCACGCTTGCCCGCTATTATACATTCTTTTAATTTCTTAAATCTGTCAGGGTCATCTGTTGTAGGGAATACCTTAACTTCCCCTCTTATTCCGTGTGTCGATGTTATAACACCAACTCTTAATAAATCTTGCATATACACCTCTCAAATCGTAATTATTCATTTCATAGTTCTGCTGTTATGACAGGTAAAATATAATATCTGATACTTCTTCGCAAGCTTTTCAATCAGCCTGTGTGCATTATTAATAGAAAATGTATCCATATTTACAAATGGATCGTCCAATATTATAAACGGTTTTTTATCTTTATACATTGAATCAATAAATGCAAAACGCATACATATTCCAGCCAAATCCTTACAGCCTGAACTTAAGAACCTAATCTCCCTGTACTGCCCAGCTTCATTCTTTAAAAGATTATTATGTATATCAAAACTATACATATTGCTGTCTGTATTATCAGACACAATATCAAAATACTCTTTAAACTTAGCATTTACAGGTGCCTGATACTTCTTTGCATATGAAATCCTTGCTTTTTCAAGATAATCTTTAGCTTTTAACAGATTATTATAGTTGGCAAGGAGTGTTTCATAGTCTGCTTCAAGTCCATTTAACTGACTCTCATACGAACTCAGCTCATCAAGCTCATTTTCCTTTAAATTAAGCCTGCTGTTATATTCGTTAATAGTATTACTGCACAATTCCATACCAGACCTTATATTATTAAGCTGTGCATTAAGTTCAGTAATATCATAATCAGGCATATCATCTAGTTCACGAAGCATACTTAACTGCTGTTCATAATTAACATTATTCTGCCTGAAACGCTTAAATGCATTGTCAGCATCCATATAAGACTTTCTGTACTGTTCAATATAATTAATCCGTTGTCTTATACCGTTAAGCTTTGATATACATTCATTAATAGCATTATCAAAGCCCTGAATATCAGGTATTGCGGTATGTTCCATATAATCAGACATAAATGTATTAATACTTCCAATTATAGCTGTTACATTATACTCTTTCAACCTTTTATTATATTGAAGTTCTCTGTCCCTAAGCATTGAAAGTTCTTTCTTCTGCTGGCTTAACTGCATAAGTTCATAATATGTATCATCAATATTATGTTCTGGCACTATCGCTGATATCCATTCATCAATATCGTGCTGAAGCTTGTTATACTGTTTAGTAAGAGTATCCAGCTTTTCTTTTATAATATCATATTGTTCATTACGGATATTATAGGTACGCATATTATTCTTGTATCGGTCTTTGTTAACAAGACCATAAGCAATACCTCCCATTATACATACAATACCAAGTAAAAAAGTAATAACTGCCAGCGAAGGAATTATAATACCTGCAGCAATTAATATAATTCCAATAATAGCTGCCGCAATAGTAATAGCAGGCGAAGATTTCTCCGGCTTATCATATACAGCTTCATAATTAGCAGTAAGGTGTGCTCTTGTATCTTTAATATCCTGATATAGTGAAGACATTTTATTATATGCTTTAATATAATAATCAATCTCTTTGTCTGTAACATTAGAAAGTTTATCTTCAAGGCTGTCAAGACGTTCTTTTTCTGACGAACTCAACTCAATGTGCTTTAACTGGATGGATATTTTATTAAGCTCATCTAAGTTGCTGAACTGTATACTTAACTTTTCAACAGACGGAAGTTTGCTATATTCTTCCTCATACTGCTTATAAGCTGTATAGCGTTCTGCAAGCTGCGAATTATATATATCATATTGTTCTTTAAAGGCTAAAAGATCTTTCCGTCTGGAAGCTTTATCAAGAATATCTGAAACAGACGTCTGCTCTTTATCAAGCCTGTTATATTTCTTCTTCTGTTCAGTGATTAATGAAATTGTCTGTTGTAGTGCCTGTTCAAGCTCATTCTTTCCCATAAGCTTTGCCTTAAGCCGTTCAATATCCTCTTTCATCTTGTAAAGCTGCCCGGTCTTTCTTTTGGGACTAAGCGAATTAATCTTATCATTCATATGTCCGATTACTTCATCATAATTATTAACATCTACATCATCTACGGCGTCACAGCCAAGAAGTGCCGCTATATCGCCTGTACTGCCGCTTTCACAATTATTCTGAAAAATGTAAACTGTCTTTTCAAAAGAATCACTGTCAATTTCAAATATCTCTTTACCAATATCAGAAGTATAATCAAATGAATCTAATTTCGTTATAGTATCTACAAGCTTAAAGGTATCGTCCTTATCTTTAGCTTCAAAGGTACGGTATATTGTATACTGCTTATTATCAATCTCAAATGCAAGACTTCCACCATATAAGCCGCCCTGCCAAGGCTTAAACCGCCTTTTTTCATTAACATAATCATCTCTTTTACTGGTGTTATCAAAACCAAAAAACATAACCTTGATAAATGCCGCAAGCGTACTTTTACCCCAGCCATTTTCTTCTACAATCTGATTAATGCCATCTTCAAATACATAGTCAAAATTATTAAATTGTCCAAAATTATCAATATGTAAACTGATTAATTTCATATAAATTCCTCTCCTGATAACGCATCAATGCCTATCTTTATTATTGAAGCTTTCGTAATATCATCAAGTGTATCGTCACTTTCTACCAGTCTTACAAACTCCCCTTTTAATGACTTGTCATACTGGTATGAGCTGTAATCTACTTTTATTGAAGTATGGTCATATAATTTAAAATAATAATAGTCATTCTTAAAATTCTCAGTAATATATGTAAGGTTCTTCTCTGCGTTAATATCAATCTGTCCTGTAAGCACAACTTTGATAAGGCTTGCAGACGCATAATCTTTCTTATAAAGAACCTCTCTTACTTTTTCTGCCATCTCTACTGAATTCATACATTCAGATATATCAACATCTTCTTCATACAAATTCCTGTAGGAAACACTGATAAATTCATTACCTACAAGCTTGTTATCCTTAATATCAAGAAGTACAAAACCGTGTTCACCACATTCATCAAAGCCTCGTCCTTCAAGGCATCCCGGATAACAATATACTCCCCTTGAATCAAGCTGTTCCATCTTGTATGAATGGATATGTCCCAGTGCGAGATAATCAATTGCCTTATTCTTAAGTTCCTTTAATGAAATTACCTCAGTCTTATCCTTTGACGATGACATAGCTTCCTGTCCATGCAAGGTAACAATATTATAATTATTACTGTCAAGTACAAGTGAGTTATATATAACATTGGAATTATCTGCTGTTAATTCTACACCATTAATAGTAATTACTGAATTATCCTCTGGTGCTTCAATCGTATATGAAGTCCAGCTATCATTAAACATCTTAATATTATCCGGTATTGTATCACAATCTATAAAAAGACTTTCTGCATCGTGATTACCTCTTAGATAATAAAATGTTATATCTGGATTGTTATTAATTGCGGACAGAAAAACATTTCTTGCATTAGCCGATATATTCTTCTTGTCATATAAATCCCCTGCAATAATAACAGCCTTTACAAAGTTATCTTTAGCATAAGCAATCATTCTCTCAAATGTAGCAAGAAGCTCAGCTTTTCTCTGCTTAGCCTGTTCCCTGCTTAGATTGCTTGTCATATTAGAATCAAGGTGCAAGTCTGCACAATGTATTATCTTCATAATGCTTCCCCACTTTTATCTTACTTAATTAATCTATATAATAATGCTGCAGCAATAATCTTATTATCCTGCGATTAATTATTTTATAATTATTGGCATTATATAATCATCAATTACATATATAATACACTATGTCGAACATATTTTCTATTGGTAAATATATACAAAATAAGCCATTATGCTTATACATTAAGCATAATGGCTCATTAACAGTGCATTAATTGTCTATCTCTACAATAACCTTTTTGTCGGTATTCGATGCGGCTGCAGATACAACAGCTCTAATAGACTTTGCAATTCTTCCGGATTTACCGATTACCTTACCAATATCTGAGGAAGCAACCTTTAAATTTACGATAATTGCTTTATCTTTCTGTGTTTCTGTTACTACAACCTCATCCGGATTATCAACTAGTGCTTTAGCGATAACTTCCACTAACTGTTTCATAGCTAAATACCTCCACTAGTCTTATTTTTCGATACCTGCCATCTTGAAAAGCTTTCCAACTACTTCTGTAGGCTGAGCTCCGTTTGATAACCACTTCTTAGCAAGTTCAGCATCAACGTTAAGCTTGCATGGATCGTAATTAGGATCATAAGTACCGATTTCTTCAATAAATCTACCATTTCTTGGAGATCTTGAATCAGCTACGATAATTCTATAGAAAGGAGACTTCTTCTCACCTAATCTCTTTAATCTGATCTTTACTGCCATTATTGTTTCACCTCCTGTAATTAATTATATCTATGTTAAAAAGGCAACTTAAAACGTCCCTTTTTAGCACCTTTCATCATACCAGGCATCTGTTTCATCATCTTCTTCATCTGCTCAAATTGTTTAACAAGCCTGTTTACTTCACTGATATTAACACCAGCTCCTCGTGCTATTCTGTTCTTTCTTGATGGATTAAGAATATCTGGATTCTTACGTTCCTTAGCAGTCATAGAATGTATGATTGCTTCTGTACGCTTAAGATTAGCTTCTGCCTCATCTTCATCTGGCATCTGGATATTCTTCATATTACCGCCAAGTCCCATACCTGGAAGCATACTCATAATAGAACCTATACCACCCATATTACGAATCTGTCCCATATACTCAAGGAAATCGTCAAAATCAAATTCAGCTTTTTTAATCTTAGCTTCCATCTCTTTGGCTTTATCTGCATCAATCTGTGCCTCAGCCTTCTCAATGAGTGTAAGAACATCACCCATTCCAAGAATTCTTGATGCCATACGATCAGGATAAAACTGTTCAAGGTCTGACAGTTTCTCTCCCATACCAACATAAAGAATAGGCTTACCTGTGACAGCCTTAATTGAAAGTGCTGCACCACCTCTTGTATCACCATCTAGCTTAGTAAGGATAACTCCGTCAATTCCAACCTTTTCATTAAATGAAGATGCTACATTTACCGCATCCTGTCCAGTCATAGAATCAACAACAAGAATAGTCTGGTCAACATTAACCTCACTCTTTATATTAATAAGCTCATCCATCATATTTTCATCAATATGAAGTCGTCCGGCTGTATCAAGAATTACTATATTGTAATTATTCTCCTTGGCGTGTGCTATCGAAGCCTTAGCAATATCTACAGGGTTATGTCCTGTTCCCATAGAAAATACTTCAACGCCCTGCTTATTACCATTGATAGTAAGCTGTTCTATAGCTGCTGGTCTGTATACATCACAAGCTACGAGCAAAGGCTTCTTGCCCTTGGCTTTGAACTTTCCTGCAAGCTTGGCTGTAGTAGTTGTCTTACCAGCACCCTGAAGACCTGCCATCATAATGACAGTGATTTCATTCCCCGGCTTAATAGCAATCTCTGTTGTCTCAGAGCCCATAAGGGAAATCATCTCTTCATTAACTATCTTAATAACCATCTGTCCCGGTGTAAGACTTGACATAACGTCCTGTCCAATTGCACGTTCTTCTACTGACTTAATAAAGTTCTTAACAACCTTAAAATTAACATCAGCTTCTAACAGTGCCATCTTAACCTCTTTAAGTGCTGCCTTTACGTCAGCTTCAGAAAGGCGTCCTTTGCCGCGAAGATTCTTAAATATGTTTTGAAGTTTATCTGAAAGACTGTCAAATGCCATTATATATCCTCCTAAAATGTTTAATAATCTTCGATAATTTCGTTAGACAGGTCTTTGATCTCTAATATCAGCTTCATATCTGGTGAAGCAATATAAGAATCAACAAGCTCGTCTATCTTGGTTACTTTGGCTTTAGTATCCATAAATTTCTCAATAAGATGAAGCTTAGACTCATATCCTTCTAATGTATTGGATACCCTCTTGATAAGGTCGTGAACACCCTGTCTTGATATATTATATTCATCAGCAATCTCACTTAAAGATAAATCGTTAAATACGGCATCTTCATATACATTGCGCTGATGTTCATTAAGCAGTTCGCCATAAAAATCATATAATAATGTCTGTTCTACAATACGTTCCACAACACACCTTAACTTTCTGGTTCAAATGATTTATAAGCCTTTAGTATAATATCATAGCAAATAAAAAGTGTCAAGCTTTTTTACTTGACACTTTTTAATATTTTTTGATTTAATTTTTAAACCACAAAACGCTTTGGTTATTCGTGTTAAAACATATTTACTATTTATCCGGATATTATATTCTATTATTCATCTGTGGTGCATTTCCATTAGAGCTGCCGTTATTCATATTAGGCATATTACCACTATTGTTAGATGAATTGCCTCCCATTGATGGCATATCACCAGAGCTGTTTCCATTCATATCAGGTGCTCCATTGCCTGACATATCTGGCATTGAGCCGTTAGAATTACCATTCATACCATTATCTGATGAACCGTTATTACGCATACCTGAGCCGCCATTGCCAGGCATATTCATTCCACCAGCTTTGCCAAGACCGCTTGAAACATTGCTTGTGACATCAGATGTAACTTCAATTGATAATGTAGTACTTCCTGCTGTAATGTCATAAGTATTACCTGTTGTTATCTTATCTGAATATACAATTGCTGCGGCATAAGCCTTTGATGGTGTATATGATAATATCTCATTGCCATTCGAGTCGCTTAATGTATACTTGCTGCCTCCACTTACAGATGTAAATGCAGTAACTATACAGGCTCCATTACTTGCACCTTTTGGAATTTCAAGCATTCCGCTTGAGCCAAATGCCATAACTGTTCCACCATTAATTGTACAACTGTCATCATAGTCAATTGCTGTATCGCCGTCCGAGGTTGGACCAAGTACAACGATATATCCACCATTTATTATAATGGAGCCATTGGCATCAAGTCCGTCACCGCTTGCATTTATCAAAAGATTACCGCCATTAATTGTTATACTTCCGTCAGATGAATTAACGCCGTCATCACTTGAAACAACGCTTATATCTCCATCATTAATAACTATGTCATCAGCTTCAAGACCTTCATAGCACTGTGTTATATTTATTGTTCCACCATTGACAGTAAGCAGGTCATCTGCATGTACTCCGTCATCACCTGTAGCTGCATTTATAACACCACCATATATATAGATTTCTGAATTGCAATGTACAGAGTCATCATCAGAATCTATCGTTATGTCTCCGTCATTGATTATAAGCATATTGCCAGCTTTAATACCTTTTCTGCTCTCAGCTGTATCATCTGTGGTAGTTGTTGTCTTATTGTTATTAAAACCAAAACCACCACGACCCATATACATATTATCTGTATGTGTCTGTGTTGTATCAGCCGCACCATTATTAGTCTTTATATTAATAGTACCATCATTAATAACAAGTATATTTTCAGCCTGTATGCCATCATTAGAAGCCTTAATAGTTATATTACCGCCTTCAATTATAACATTTCCTTTAGTTGTGTCCGTATCATAAGTTGACTTAATCCCGTCTGAACCTGCATTAATATTAATATCACCCGCTACAACTCCGCATAGATCTTTACCGATTATACCGTCCTCAGTACTTGTTATGTTTAATGTACCAGATACGATAATGCAGTCATCTGTACTCTTAATACCATTGCGGTATCCAGCATTGACATTTAATGTACCATTTCCATTGATTATTAAATCCTCTTTAGAATATATAGCGGCTGAATAATCTTCTTCTGTAGATAAACGACTGCTGTCTGTAATTGTATTAGTTGTGTTATCGGCAAGTGTAAGTATAACTTTCTTGGCATCTAACACCTTAATTGGTGCTGTTGTTGTATTGCTTATAGAAGCATTATTAAGAATTAATCTTACAGTTCCCTTATCTGTCGCATTAACGATTATATTTCCTTCTGTTACATTTCCTGATATAACATATGTTCCTGCTTTAGTGATTGTAACTGTTGAACCTGATATTTCAACCGATGAACTATCAGAACTAATCTGGCTCCCAAGTGTAATATGTGAAGCTGATGAATCATCCCATGATGATACCTTATCTTCATCATCTAATTCGATTGATAAATCTGAATCCGCACTTGAGGCAAGTTCCTCGAGTGATACAATGCTCTGGCTCTCTGTTGTTGTATTGTTATTATGAGTATTAGAACAGCCTGTAAATACAGCCCCCATTAACATAGCTGCTATTGTTGCATATAATAATTTATTCTTTACCATATGAGTCATCTCCTTTGTTGTTTATGCGATTATCATAATGGCAAATAGTGGTTTAAATATGTAAATTGTGTGTAAAAAATGTGAAACCAGCCACAAAACTGATTTCACATCTATACTTGTATATTATATACATTTTATGTAAGCCTGTTAAAATAAAACTTTTATGTATCAGCGTAACATATCAGTGTCACTTTGATAAATTAGATATTAACCTTAACAAGACGTGGTCTTAAACCATTCTTTTCAAGCTCAGATACAATCTGGTCTTTGTGTTCATGTCCGAAAGCTTCAATAGTTATTCTCAATTCAACTGTAGCCTTTCTGTTAATGCTTACAAACTGGTTATGATCAAGCTTGATTACATTACCATTAGCGTTGGCAATTATCTGTGCAACTCTTACAAGTTCACCCGGCTTATCTGGAAGAAGTACAGATACAGTAAATATTCTGCTTCTCTGAACAAGACCCTGCTGAACAACAGATGACATTGTTATTACGTCCATATTACCACCTGAAAGAATTGAAACAACCTTCTTATCTTTAACCTTAAGCTGTTTAAGTGCTGCAACTGTAAGAAGACCTGAGTTCTCTACTATCATTTTATGATTTTCAACCATATCAAGGAAAGATACAATTAAGTCTTCATCAGGAACTGTTATTATATCATCAAGATTCTTCTGAAGATATGGGAATACCTTTGTGCCTGGTGTCTTAACTGCTGTACCATCAGCTATTGTGCTGACAGTTGGAAGTGTTGTAACCTTTCCATTCTTTAAAGAAGCCTGCAGACAATTAGCACCGGCTGGTTCAACACCGATTACTTTAATATTAGGATTAAGAAGCTTGGCAAGTGTAGATACACCTGTTGCAAGTCCGCCGCCGCCAACTGGAACGAGGATATAATCAACTGTTGGGAGTTCTTTAATAATCTCCATAGCAATTGAGCCCTGTCCTGTAGCAACATCAAGGTCATCAAATGGATGAACAAATGTAAGTCCCTTTTCTTCTGCTAACTTAAGAGCATATTCACAGGCTTCATCATATACATCTCCATAAAGTACAACTTCAGCACCATAACCCTTAGTTCTGTTAACCTTTATAAGTGGTGTTGTTGTTGGCATAACAACAGTAGCCTTTACGCCATACTTCTTTGCCGCAAATGCAACACCCTGTGCGTGGTTACCAGCAGATGCTGTTATAAGTCCTTTCTTTCTTGCCTCTTCTGACATTGTGCTTATCTTGTAATATGCACCTCTTACCTTGTAAGCACCTGTATACTGCATATTCTCAGGCTTAAGATATACTTTATTGCCTGTCTGGTTGCTGAAATATTCGCTGAATATAAGGTTAGTTGGTAATGTAGCTTCCTTTACTTTCTCAGCAGCTTCTTCAAATTTCTTTAAAGTTAATTCTTCCATTGTAAATCTACTCTCCTTTAGGTTACTTTATATTATTAAATCAATTATTAACAATAATATACATCATTAATCTAATTATCAATATAAAATATAATTAATTGAATTAAAATATTACATTAATCATCATCTTCTTCATTATCTGATGTATCAAATAATGCGTTGACAAATGTATCTGAGTCAAATTTCTGTAAGTCTTTAACCTGCTCACCTACACCAATGTACTTAACAGGTATTCCAAATTCTGCCTGAATAGCAACGGCGATACCACCCTTAGCTGTTCCGTCCATCTTAGTAAGAATAATTCCTGTTATATTAGTTACATCATTGAATTCGCGTAACTGTGAAAGTGCGTTCTGACCAGTTGTCGCATCAAGGACTATAAGATTTTCCCTATACGCATCAGCATACTCTCTTTCAATAACTCTGTCAATCTTGCGTAATTCTTCCATAAGATTTTTCTTATTCTGAAGCCTTCCGGCTGTATCACATAAAAGAACATCTGCGTGCCTTGCTTTTGCCGCTGCTATAGAATCATATATTACAGCCGCTGGGTCAGAGCCCTCATTCTGTGCAATTATATCTGCACCTACCCTGTTAGCCCATTCTGTAAGCTGTTCAATGGCAGCAGCCCTGAATGTATCAGCCGCAGCAAGGACAACCTTTTTGTTCTGCTCTTTTAAATGGCCTGCAAGCTTTCCTACAGAGGTAGTCTTTCCAACACCATTAACACCAATAAGCATAACAATTGACTTAGTATTCTCAAATTCATATGCATTGGGCCCAAGGTTCATCTTCTCTTTGATTGTATCAATCAATAACTGCTTGCAATCTTTAGGGTCTTTTATTTTATTCTCTTTAACCTTAGCCTTAAGGTCTTCAATAATCTCATCAGTTGCCCTGACACCAATATCTCCCATAATAAGAGTCTCTTCAAGTTCTTCGTAGAAATCATCATCAATTGAAGAAAAGCCATTAAATATATTATCAATGCCCGATACGATATTATCTCTGGTCTTTGTAAGACCTTCTTTAAGTTTACTAAAAAGTCCCATATTAACTCTTCCTTTCTTTAGGCTCATTCAGATCATTGGCAATAAGGTCTACAGAAACAAGAGTTGATACACCCTTCTCCTGCATAGTAATACCATATAATCTGTCTGCCGCAGCCATAGTTCCACGTCTGTGGGTAATTACAATAAACTGTGTATGCTTTGTAAGCTTATGAAGATAATTAGCATATCTTCCTACATTAGAATCATCAAGTGCAGCTTCAATTTCATCAAGAAGACAGAATGGTGATGGCTTTAAGTTCTGTATGGCAAATAATAACGCAATTGCTGTAAGAGCCTTTTCTCCACCTGATAACTGCATCATATTCTGGAGCTTCTTTCCTGGTGGCTGGGATACAATTATAATGCCCGCTTCAAGTATATCTTCATCTTCCACAAGTTCAATTGTACCACGTCCACCGCCGAATAATTCCTTGAATACCTTATCAAATTCCACTTTTATCTCTTCAAATTTGGCAGTAAACTGTGTTCTCATTCCATTATCAAGTTCTGTTATAACCTTCATAAGCGACTGTTCAGCCTCAATCATATCATCGTGCTGTGTCTTTAAGAAAGTATAACGCTCGCTTACTTCTTTATATTCTTCAATGGCATTAACATTTACATCGCCAAGTTTCTTAATAGAAGCTTTAAGTATATTAATCTGCTTTCTTAAATCATTAAGATTAGTTAATTCATCGCTCTTTAATTCCAGTGCATAGCTGTATGTAAGTTCGTATTCATTCCACATATAATCAACAAGTGAATCATTAGATTCATCAAGCTTATCGTGCTGGTTATGAAGACGCATGCTTTCTTTTTCAAGAAGGATAATCTGCTCATTAAGGGTTTCTCTTTTCTTAAAGAACTCCTTATGGCTTGCAGTAACCTTTTCTTTGTCAGCTTTAAGCTTAGCCAGCTTCTCGTTATTAGCTTCAAGCTCTTTAACTGTCTTTTCAATATTATACTTAACATCAGTTATTTCCTGCTGTTTAGTCTTTATTAATTCTGCTGTCTGTTTTATCTTATCGTTAATACTCTCTTTTTCATTATCAAGACTATTAATCTCATCAGAAAGTCTTTGAATATTTTCATTAATAAATGCAGCTTTCTGTTCAACTGATGAATGTGATATCTTTAAATTCTCAAGCTTAAGTGATACTGCCGCCTCATTCGCTTTCTTTTCTTCAAGCAGCTTATTAAGGTTCTCAATCTCTTTTCTTGAAGCCTCATTCTCGCTGTCAAGCACATTAAGGCTTCCACTTACCTGCTGTTTATCACTGTTGACCTTTGATATCTCAGCATCTATTCCAGCCTGTTCATTTACTGCATTTGAATATCCATCAATTATCTCTTTTAACTTGTTATCAGCCTGCTTAAGAGTTACATCTAAAGTATTCTTCTTAATGTGTGTCTCTCTTTGCTGTTTATTTAACTGGTCAAGATTATCCCTGTTCTTACCGACTTCACTTCTAAGCTCTGATATAGAAGCTTTGGTTTCTGTAATAGTCTTGCTTATGCTTGAAACCTCTGTCTTAAGTTCTTCAATCTCTCTTCTTCGTCCAAGAAGGTTGCTTGAATTCTTAAAAGCACCACCAGTCATTGAACCACCCGGATTAAGCTGTTCACCTTCTAGTGTTACAATTCTTAATGAATATTTATACTTTCTTGCAATTACCAGAGCATTTTCTATATTATCAACTACAAGAATACGTCCAAGCAGATACTTTGCAAGTCCTTCATATTCAAAAGACACCCTTACAAGATTGCTGGCAACTCCAACAACGCCCTTCTCATTAATGCAATTATCGTTCTCTAATGTATTTCTTGAATGAATAGCATTGAGTGGTAAAAATGTTGCACGGCCAAGCTTATTTACTTTAAGGTAATTAATAAGTTCCTTAGCAGTATTCTCTTTGTCTGTAACTATGTTCTGGATTGTTCCGCCAAGCGCTGTTTCAATAGCAGTTTCATACTGCTTCTCCACTTTAATAATATCTGCAATAACACCAAGAATACCAGGGTTGCTGTCCTTTAATTCCATTATCTTACGGATACTGTTGCCATATCCGTCATATCGTTCAGTTATATTAACTAAAGATTCAAGTCTTGACTTGCTTCTATGGTAATTCTGTGTAAGCTTGTCAAGTTCCTGTGTCTTCTCCGTTATTACCCCCTTAATAGATGTTACATTGGCATTGGCTTCTGCAATAGAAGCATTGATACTGCTTATATTAACATCACATTCTTTTAACTGTGAAGTAATAGAAGCTATTACCTGTCTTTGTGCTGTTTCATCACTTTTTCCAGTTATTATCCTGCTGTTTAACTGCGATTTACGGATTTCAAGCTGTTCAAGCATTGTAATGAACTTCTGGTTCTCTGCTTTGATAGATGACTGTTCTGTCAGATTATCATATATAAGTGTCTGACGGTTCTCTATCTGTCCTGATATTCCGTCTATCTCAGCCTTTACAGCCTCAGCTTCCTCATTAATGGCATTAAGCTTTGTGTTATATTCATTAATCTCTGTATTAATCGCCTCTGCCTGCTTCTTTAATTCATTAATCGAAGCTGTCTTGGCAGTCTTATCCTTCTCAATGTCATTAATTCTCTCAGAATGAAGCTGCTTGTTGGCGTTAAATGTCTTAACCTGTTCCTCAAACAGATTAATCTCACCCTTGAACTTCTGGTTATCAAGCTCTAATGCAGAAGATACCTGATTAGTCTGCTCGATTGTAAGATTAAGCTCATTAAGCTGGTTCTCAGCCTCTTCATATTCTGCCTTAGTAGCATCATATTCATTTCTTGAGCCAGCCAGATCATTATCAGCAATCTCTATTTTATTATCAAGCTCAGCAATTTCTTTTCTTATACGGTCAGTTTCTAATAAAAATGCGTTGACATCATATTTTTTCAAATCTGACTTTAAATTAAGATATTCCTTTGCTTTCTCAGACTGTACCTGTAATGGGCCAACCTGCTTTTCAAGTTCTGATAAAATATCATTAACACGGACAAGATTATTTCTTTCATTATCAAGCTTCTTGATAGCCGCAGCTTTACGGCGTTTAAACTTAACAATACCTGCCGCCTCATCAAAAAGCTCCCTGCGTTCCTCAGGTTTACCACTAAGGATTTTATCAATCTGTCCCTGTCCGATAATTGAATAACCTTCTTTACCGATACCTGTATCATAGAACATCTCTGTTACATCTTTTAATCGGCAGGTATGTCCATTAATCTTGTATTCACTTTCCCCTGAACGGTACACTCTTCTTGATACCGTAACTTCATCATATTCAACAGGAAGCGCGTGGTCACTATTATCAAGTGTTATTGCAACATACGCAAAACCAACAGGTTTACGGTTCTGTGTTCCTGCAAATATGACATCTTCCATTTTCGCCCCACGAAGCTGCTTCGCACTTTGTTCACCAAGAACCCATCTTACAGCATCAGCAACATTACTTTTTCCAGAGCCATTAGGACCTACAATGCCTGTAATTCCGTTATGAAAGTCAAATACTATCTTATTGGCAAATGACTTAAAACCCTGAACCTCTATACTCTTTAAATACATATATACAATTCCTTTGCTATTTTCTTATAGGAAATTCATATCCCTGCTTCTTTAATTCCACAAGTGCCTCATATGCCGCGTGCTGTTCAGCGTGCTTCTTGGTATGACCCTTGGCTGTAACGTGGAACATTCCATCGACCTTCGCACTTGCAATAAAGTCTTTATCGTGCTCTGGTCCTGATTCTCCTATAATCTCGTATACAACTTCCTTATGTGCCGCCTGTACGACTTCCTGTAAAATAGTTTTGCTATCATAAAAGAGTTGCTTGCTTTCCAAATCATTAAGAATAAATGATTTAACGAATTCTTTTGCATTAGCAAAACCACCATCCAGATATATTGCTCCTATTACCGCTTCACAGGCATCTGATACTATAGAATCTCTCTTTCTTCCGCCTGTTAATTCCTCACCTTTACCTAACATTATGAAATTATCAATTCCAATAGCTCTTGCACATATAGCAAGTGTAGGTTCACATACAATACTTGCACGAAGTCTTGTCATCTGTCCCTCATTCATATTGCTGTAATTCTTATAAATGTAATCGCTTGATGTAAGTTCTAGAACCGCATCACCAAGGAACTCAAGTCTTTCATTATCCTTATACTTCTTAATCGTCTTCTCATTAGCATAAGAGCTGTGAGTAAGTGCATTTTTTAAAAGATTAATATCTTTAAACTGATAATTAATTTTATCCATTAACTCAGATAAATTCTTATTATACATTCAATCTCCAATCTGGTGTCAATCTTATAATTATGTCCAATTTATTCAAAAAAGAAAATACAGTCAGATAAAATCCTGCCAGATTACTTTATATGTAACAGGGAATTCTATCAAAATTTCCTGTTACATAAAAAAGCATTAATTTATCCGTGTAATATGCACACTTATAAATTAATGCTCTATTGACACATATTATAGACCCCTGCTATATCAACACCAATATTCTTTATATTTATTATTTAGCAAGTGCATTCTGAATCTGAGTTGCTGCATCTCCTACAGTAACAATATTCTCAATTGCATCGTCTGGAATCTGAATACCGAACTGGTCTTCAATCTCTGTTATAATCTGGAATACATCTAAAGAATCTGCCTTAAGGTCATCAACAAATGCTGATTCTTTAGTAATCTTATCCTCGCTTATATTAAGTACATCTGCAATAATTCTCTGTAACTTCTGAAATTCCATATAAATCCTCCATTCTGACCTGATATCTTAATTATATGAATATCAATATATATCAGGCGTTATACACAATTCTAAATCTGATATTCTTATTATAAATATAACATCTATTCTTGTATTACTATTATAAATATAATATCCGTTCTTGTACTACTTTTATAAATATAATGTACATTCTTGTACTACTATAAATATTATATCTATTCTTCTGTTAATTCCGGCATATGCGAAAGTGACTCAACAATCTGCTCATTAATATTGCTTTTTGAAAATGTCACGCATTGAAGAATTGAATTCTTTACCTCTTTAGCTTTGGCACTTCCGTGTGTCTTAACAACAAGACCATTAAGACCTATAAGTGGTGCTCCACCATACTCTGATGCATCCATAGTCTTAAGTGTACTCTTAATTGAGTCCTTAACAAGCATTGCTCCAATCTTTGACTTAAGATTAGAATAAAATGCACCCTTAATCTTAGATATAATTGTACCAGCAAGACCCTCGTAAAGCTTTAATATAACATTACCAACAAATGCATCACACACGATAACATCTGCACCGCTTCTTGGTATCTCTCTTGCTTCAATGCTTCCTATAAAGTTAATATCATCACACGCTTTAAGAAGTGGAAATGTCTCCTTAACAAGCTGGTTGCCTTTCTCCTCTTCAAGGCCAACATTAACTATCGCTACTCTTGGCTTCTTAATCCCAAGACAGTTCTCCATATATATAGAACCCATCTTAGCCCACTGCACAAGAAAAGCTGGTCTGGCATCAACATTAGCCCCACTGTCAACTATCAGCACACAGCCTTTATCAGTAGGAACAATCGCACCTATTGGTGGTCTTTCAACGCCTGGAAGACGTCCAACAATAACCTGTCCACCAACTAATATAGCACCAGAACTTCCTGCTGATACGAAAGCATCAGCTTCTTTATTCTTAACCATATTAAGAGCCTTAACCAAAGATGAATCTTTCTTATGTCTTATAGCCATAACAGGTGGCTCACCTGTTTCTATAACCTCTGTAGCATTAACAACTTCTATCTGCTCTTTGCTATAAGTATATTTGGAAAGTTCGTTATTAACAACATCTTCTTTTCCAACAAGATATACAAAACATTCTTTGCTTGTATTTACGGCATCTACCGCACCTTTAACAATCTCGCCAGGGGCATTATCTCCACCCATAGCATCAAGTGCAACTTTTATCATAAATATACCATTCCTTATATAAATTATGCCTTTTAAATATACTACTAAAATGCTATTTATGCAAGCAAAGCTTAAAAGAAAGCATATGCTAAGAATGTATTTCACCTATATTCTTAATAAGGAGCCAAAAAGAATATATCTATGAACAGGAACACCTTTGGTCTTAGCTGTATCCGTCCCACCATCCAGGCAGATTAGAAACTTTCATTTATTAGAAACGTACACCGAAAGGCATAAAAAATGAGCCTGCCCTCTAAAGGACAGACTCATTAAATAAGTTACTCTATAGAAATTAATCTACAGTAACGATTTCTTTCTTGTTGTATGAGCCACAAGACTTACATACTCTATGAGGCATCATTAATGCACCACACTTGCTGCACTTTACGAGATTAGGAGCGCTCATCTTCCAATTAGCTCTTCTCTTATCTCTTCTAGCCTTTGAAGATTTATTCTTAGGACAAATTGACATTCGGTTACACCTCCTTAAAATTCTTTAAAATATCTTTGAAAACAGACATTCTTGGATCCAGGATATCCCTGTCACAACCGCACTCTCCTTTGTTCAGATTCGCACCGCAAATCAGACAAATTCCTTTGCAGTCCTCCTTACATAAGGTCTTTCCCGGCATGGATATCAGTATTTCGCCGAAAACTAACTTGTCCACGTCGAGGTCGTATCCATCAATATAGTCTTTTTCTTCTTTTGCTTCTTCCTCGGATGCGTTATCATTAAAGTCAACAATCTCATCAACCGTATAGTCAACGCGTGTATCAACTGGCTCTAAGCATCTGTCACAAGGAATACTAAGGGTAACATAAGAATCAGCCTTAATAGAAAGCTTATTCTTACCTAGCTTCTTAATGATAACATCAACCGCAGGCTTATCAATTATATCATAATCAGAAGAACCTGTATTAAATGTATTCATCTCAATATCTGCTTTATAACTCTTCTCATCCTGTGAACCGGATAAAAGCTCTCTTAAATCAATTAGCATAATTGTCTCCAATTCATACTATATATAGTAAATAAGCATAACGCTTACCACACTTGGTCTATTATACGCACCTGATATTGGTTTGTCAATAACTAATTTAATATATTTAATCGCAATATATTAAACTGCACAATATATTCAATCGTAATATATTTAATCAATTAACATATGTCGTTAATTACTTTACAAGTGCTAATGTTTCTCTTGCAATAGCAAGTTCTTCATTTGTAGGAATTACGCAAAGCTTAACCTTTGATTCTGGTGTAGAGATGATGCCTTCAACACCGCAAGCCTTCTGTGAAGCTGCTTCATCAAGTTCAACTCCGAGGAATCCAAGATATTTACATACCATTGGTCTTAACCAAGCTGCATTTTCACCAACACCAGCTGTAAATGTGATAGCATCAACACCATTCATAGCTGCTGTATAAGAACCGATGTACTTAGCTACTCTGTAAGCATAAGCTTCAAGTGTAACCTTAGCTACTTCATTGCCTTCGTTAGCTGCTGCGTTAAGATCTCTGAAGTCAGAAGAAATACCACCTGACATACCAAGTACACCTGACTTCTTGTTAAGAATATTAAGCATTTCGCTTACTGTAAGATTCTCATGGTTGCAAAGGTATTCGATAATAGCTGGATCAAGATCACCTGAACGAGTACCCATAATAAGACCTTCAAGTGGAGTAAGACCCATAGATGTATCTACACACTTGCCACCGATAGAAGCTGAGATTGAAGCACCATTACCAAGGTGGCATACGATAACCTTAGCTGTCTTAGGGTCAAGGTCAGCAAACTTGATTGTTTCCTTTGATACAAAGCTGTGGCTTGTTCCATGGAAACCGTATCTTCTTACGCCATACTTTTCATAGTATTCACGAGGAATAGCGTAAAGATAAGCCTTTGGCTCCATTGTTCCACCAAATGCTGTATCCCATACAGCTACATTTGGCTTACCAGGCATAGCAGCTTCAACAGCTTCAATACCTATAAGGTTAGCTGGGTTATGAAGAGGTCCTAAATCGAAGCACTCTCTTACTACCTTCTTAACATCTTCTGTTACAAGACAAGACTCGATATACTTCTCACCTGCGTGAAGTACTCTGTGTCCTACTGCTGCAATCTCATCTGTAGACTTGATTACGCCGTGCTCAGCATCCTGAAGAGCATCAAGAACAAGCTTAACTGCAATGTTGTGATCCTTCATAGGTGTTTCAACAACATACTTATCCTTTCCTGTTGGCTTATGTGTAAGGATAGAACCATCAATACCGATTCTTTCTACAAGACCCTTTGCGATAACGCTCTCATCTTCCATATTGATTAACTGATACTTAAGTGATGAGCTTCCGCAGTTTAATACTAAAATATTCATTCTTATTAATCTCCTATAAAATTAAATATAAGTTATATAATCATTTAATATAATATAAATCATTTAACAATACTTTCTTTATCGGTTCACCGATAGCACTATATTCAAAATAAAAATATCATATTAAATAATCAGTCTATGTTAGTTATACAAACAATATGAGGGGCAAATAATTCGTCCCTCATATTATTATAAATGATGTACCTAACTGCCGCGTGGCAATCATATCATCAAAATGTATGTACACAATTATTTAGCAGCATCCTGAGCCTGAACTGCTGTCATAGCTACAACACCAACGATATCTTCTGCGAAGCATCCTCTTGAAAGATCGTTAACTGGCATTGAAAGACCCTGAAGAACAGGACCATAAGCTCCAGCCTTAGCAAGTCTCTGAACTAACTTGTAACCAATGTTACCAGCTTCAAGTGAAGGGAATACTAATGTATTAGCCTTACCAGCAACCTTGCTGTTAGGAGCCTTAAGTGCTGCAACTTCTGGAACTAAAGCAGCATCTAACTGAAGTTCACCATCAACAGCGATGTCTGGGTACTTTTCGTTAGCAATCTTAACTGCATCAGCTACCATAGTTACTCTCTCGTGCTTAGCACTTCCGTATGAAGAGAATGAAAGCATAGCAACCTTAGGTTCTGCACCAACAAAGCTCTTGAATGAATCTGCAGATAATGCTGCAACTTCTGCAAGCTTCTCTGAATCAAGATCTGGGTTAACAGCACAGTCAGCGAATACGAATAATCCATTCTCGCCTAATTCACAGTTAGGAACCTCCATAAGGAAGAAACCTGATACACTGCTGATACCTGGCTTAGTCTTTAATAACTGAAGAGCTGGACGAATTGTGTTACCTGTTGAATGGCAGGCACCTGAAACTGCACCATCAGCATCACCGCACTTACACATAAGGCATGCATAGTACATATAATCCTTCTCCATCTGTTCCTTAGCCATCTCAGGTGTAACACCCTTCTTAGCTCTTAATTCAACGAACTTGTCGATATATTTCTGCTTATTAGGATCATTGAATGGATCTACGATTGTAGCACCTGTAATATCATATCCCTTGCTGTTCTCAGCGATTTCTTCTGGTGTACCGATGATTATAAGATTAGCGATACCTTCCTTTAAAATCTTCTCAGCAGCTGCGAATGTTCTCTTATCCATAGATTCTGGTAAAACGATAGTCTTCTTATCTGCTTTTGCTCTAGCGTAAATTGTGTCAATAAATGCCATGATTACTGACTCCTCCTTAAAATATGAATTTCGGCACATTATGTTTATCATTATGTTACCGCTACTTTTGCCCCCATTATATACCTTTTTTTTGCGTAAGACAAGGTGAGGATTGTTCTAAATGTTAAGCAATTTTACTGAATTATGTCTATAATCCAATACTATTTAAGCTGCTGCATTATCATTTATGTTATCTATAACCTTTTTAATTCCAAACCACACAGTTAAATCTGTGAATATATCTACAACACTTCCTTGATCAGTAAATGGTGATTCCTGAAGAATTGAAAAATCTCTCAACATTCCATTGTGAACAATATATTCTACTATCTGATTTACGAAATAAATCTGTCTGCTATCAAGATTCGTATTAGTAAGATACTCTGAAAATGCCTCTTTAGCAGCATTCATATCAAGTCCAACAATCTCCCGTACAAATTCCCCAAGAGGTTTAGAGCCAAATTCCTGTTCATAGTCTTGTTTAGTACCGACTTCATTCCATAAAATTTTTTCTAATGACTCAATATCCTTTGCTGTTAATGGTTGATTAGTTTTAAGCTTCTTAATTGCAATGTTATCCTGATGCTGTCGAATATAATGCTCTGCTTTTGCTTTATAATTCTGTAATTCATCATTCTCAAGTTCAGCTTCATTCCATTCTGTTGAAAGAATTTCATCTGTAAAATTAGTTGAATATTTAACTTTTTCTTTTGGAATATATTTAATTAAATTTCTTAATTTTTCTCTAATTTCTTCAAATTCATCAATTCCAGCATTATCAATATACGTAGTATTTATAATTTTATTAATCAAAACTGATTGTGCTTGAATTTCAGGAATATTTGCAATATTAGAAATTGCAACAACTTTTTTATGCAAATCTGTTCTGGCTTTTGAATATTTCTTACCATCTAGATAAGCTAGTTCAATTGCATACATAAGCGCATCAAATCTAATAGCATTTATATCATCATTGTCAGGCAATATTAATGGTGCAACTTCATCTTTTACAATTAATGTATCTTCATATGTAATCGTCTGGTATCCTGACTCCAGACAATACATATCCACATATTTTAAATGTTGTCGTACAGCAAAATTATCTCTTGGTAGTCTTTGAACTTTCTCGCTCATCAGCTTCACTAATGCATTACGATATGCAATCAGCCTATCAATCTGATATTCAATATTTTGAAGTTTATAAGCTATTTCAAATTGATAATTAAAAACTGCCCCCTGAAGTGCAATCATATTCGCAGTAGGTTTTCCTTTATTCATACGAAAGAATTCAAAATTACCGCAAAAATCAAAAATATAGAATTTATTTTTATCTTCGCCATCAATTAAATTAGGACACAATCGTGTACCTCTTCCTATCATCTGCCAAAACTTTGCCTTACTTAAAACCTTTTTAAAAAATACAAGATTCAAAATTTCAGGCACATCAATGCCAGTATCCAACATATCTACAGAAATGGCAATTTGAGGCAACTTCTTAGCATCCGAGAATTCATCAATAGCACTTTGTGCATAAGTCATATAATTATCTATAACCTTCGCGTAACCATCAAGATGTGGATATTCTTTATTAAAAACTTCAAGTATCTTTTCAGCATGGTCGTGATTCTTTGCAAATATAACAGTTTTTCCTAATTTCTGACCATAGTCAATCTTAATACCATCTGTCATCAGAATATTTAAAACTTTCTTTATAGTATCCTCATTAAATATCCAGGTATTAACCGCTGAAGGACTTATTGCGTCTGGCAAATCACCATTCTCGTCCTCAAAAGTTTCTTCATATAGAACCTTATCTTCTTCCGACAGATCATCATATACAATTCCCTGTTCAATAAATTTAAACTTTGATTCAACTGAAATATAATCTACAAGATATCTATCTTTTACAGCCTGTTCCAAATCATATCCATATGTCGGAACTCCATTTTCCAATTCAAATATTGTATATGTATTTTTATCAATCTCATCTTTAGGTGTAGCAGTAAGTCCAATTAATGGAGCATCAAAATAATTAAAAATATCCTTATATTTATTATAAATAGATCTATGAGCTTCATCACATATCACCAGATCAAAATGACCACAAGTAAATATTTTTCCATCTTCATCATTAATTGTATCAATACATTTTATCATAGTCTGATAAGTTGAAAAAACACAATGTGCATTATAGTTATTCTTTTCTTCAACAAGATTTGTACAAGACAAATTAGGAAGCAAATTCACAAAATTTCTTTTAGCCTGCGTTACAAGCGAATTCCTATCCGCAAGAAAAAGAACATTTTTAATCCACCCAGCTTTTAACAAGCAGTCGCATAATGCAATTACAGTTCTTGTTTTACCTGAACCAGTCGCCATAACAAGTAATGCTTTTCTTCGATTCTTTGCATCCAGACTATTACATACTGCTTTAATAGCAGCTTCCTGATAATATCGACCAGCTATATTTTTATCAATCACAACATTATTAAGGCTTGTTCTCATAGACAATAAATTGAACCATTTTTCCAAATCTCTTTTTGAATAAATAGTAGAACATTTTCTCTCTGGATATTGACCATCAATTATACGAGTTTCAAATCCATTGGTAAGAAAAATAACTGGTCTTCGGTTATATTTTTGTTCTATCGAATCAGCATATAACTTTGCCTGTTGTCTTCCCTTTGAAACATCAACACAGGTTCTTTTTGCCTCTACAATTGCTAATGGTCTATGCATATCATCATAAAGTACATAATCTGCAAATCCAATATTTGATTTATTAGGCATCTGTGAAAGTTTATCTTCACTAATCCAATCATCGCCTTCCACCCATCCTGCATCCATAATCATAGAATCAATATAAAGCTTTCTTGTCTCATATTCAGATAAATCAAGCGGCTTTTGAACATAAGTCTGTTGTTGTTCTTGTCGTCTAGCTGATAGTTCTTCTTTCAGCGAAGCATTTTCTTCAATTAACTTCTGCAAATCCACTTCCTGCTTTGCTGATTTTTCTTTAATTTTTGCCAATTCTTCCTGTGCAGCATTTGCAGCCTGTCTGGACTCTTTTGTTTTTTGAATTCGAGATGTAATTATTGTTTTATCAAAAGAATGTTCTTCATATTTGTCAGAATAACAGTATGCAACATAATCTAAAAAGATGAATAAATTCTCCAAACACAGCATGGCTTCATCTCTTCCAAGCTTTTTACTGCTATGAGCAACATTATTACCACTTCTACGAATATAATCCATACGTTTCCATAAATCAGGACCTATAATCTGTCTATATTCTTCTGCATTCATTAAACTTTGAAGATTATCCTGATATGGCATTTCCAGCTCAGAATCTACTGAATACATCCATTTTATTGCAAATTCCATTGCCCTTCGGCTATTTATAATACTTGCTTCTGGATCTATCAAAATAATTCTTTCTGCGGATATTGCAACATCCGAAAATTTTGCAAATTTCGATTCTGCCTTTAAGTAGTCAAAATTAGTCTGCATACAACCCCTCCATTCTCTCAAAAATCTATTTTGTAAAGTGCTAAAATATCCAATAAAATATTAATTCATTAAATACAATTTACTTTTTCTCTATATTCACTATTATACATTAAATATTTTCTTGTTTTCAAGATATACATATATACAACTTTTGATTTGTCGACTTTGTGAACGAAATCAGCAAACTGCTCCTGTAATTTCTTCGGTGGTACTACAAACTCTTTTTCTTCGAGCTTTGACTTTGATAAAATCCCCTTTAAAGCCATATTAATATCTTCTACTAAATAGTCTTTAGATATCTGTAATAAAACATACAAAAAATGAATATTATACTTTTGAGGAATAATTGCATTTATTTGCTGATTAAAAGCTACCCTTCTATCTGTAATACAAACTCTTCCAATACTTGCAATACTCCCAGCAATGCAAGCCATCAATATTGAATCCTTGTCAACTGTTCTTCCTATTTTTACGCCTTTTTCAGAAAGACCTTCTGTAGCTTTTGTCGGATATAGCAATCCAGACACAATATTATCTGTCTTAATCCACTCAACAAATTCACCATAATACTCATCAACTGCTCTAGACGGAGTATTTCCTGTGATAATTTTACAAGTATCTTTTAATATCATTTTTTCAAATCCGAATGGATTACTTCTTGGCTCCCCAAACATCTCGACAAATCGGGCTTTAACAAGATTATCTAACATACTAATCTCATCCATATGTTTATTAACTATTATTTTCACTTTTCCCAATATTTCAACTATAACTTTTTGCTTATGAATTGATGGCAATTCAATCATTGCATTTGTCAAATTTTCAAGCTTAATATATTTTATCACCCCACCAATAGCTTGTTTTCTTAATTCTTCAATATAACTTTCCATAAAGTAATATAGATAGGGCATATATAATTTACCACTACCATTATCCTCAATAATATATGTACGTTGATAAGCATCAAATTTACCTTTATAATACTTAACATTCAAGTCACCATTTCCTGCAACCAATACACATTCACAATCATAGGAGTATGTTGATATTTTCAATGGCTCCTTTGAACATGTAAAAAATGGATATTTACCATCTTCTGATGAAGCATTTGCATCTAGCTTACCTGTCTTTATATTGGTCAAATCACCTATTTTCACTCTCATCTTTGCATCCCCACAAATCCGAATTGTCAAGACATATATTTTTGATGTGCTGTCTTTACATTATTCTGATTAACCATTGCATATTGCATTGTTGTATCAATTTGTGAATGTCCTAATATCTTTTGAACTTGTTCAATTGGCATTCCTTTATCAATTGCTCTCGTAGCCATTGAACGGCGAAATTTATGGGGATGAATTCTATCCAATTCCAACTTTCGTCCAAGATTTCTTAGTCTTATTTCAACACCACTTATTTTCAATCTGTCATATGGTGCATCCAATGTAACAAATAAAGCATTGTTATTGTCCACCCTATTATCAATATACTCTTTCAGGTGAACTTTAGCTTTTGCATCAAAATATACTCTGCGTTCTTTATCCCCTTTTCCATAAACAATACATTCTCTACCTTCAAGATCAATATCATCAATGTTTAAATTTACCAGTTCCCCTACTCTTATCCCTGTTGAATACAATAGATCAATAATTGCCAAATCCCGCTTTTCTTTACAATTATCCCTAAGCTTTTCTATTCCCTCATCTGAAATTACACTTTTCACAACAGTTTTAGTTTTTATCTTATGTATCCTTCTCATTGGACTTTTTAAGATATAATCTTCCTCTTCTAACCAAGAAAAGAAACTTGAAATATTTCTTCTTACATTATCAATCGTCACATTAGAACAACCATTCCACTTTTGATAATTCGATAAATATTCTCGAATTTCCTCTGTTGTAATTTTTCGAACTTCTGTCTGTATTTGTGATAACAAATGATTTACTGTTGCCTGATAATAATTGATAGTTCTCTCTGAGCAGCCTTCAATACGTTTTGCATCTAAAAACATATTTAAAAATTCTTCATTTGAAATATCTACTTTTGAAACTTCATTCTCTGAAAATGTTTTTATTATTACTTCTTGCAGCTTTTTCATCTGTGGAATTGATAAATATTCTGACATTTCATTTAGTACAATAACCATTTTTTCTTCCATATTGGTATCTCCTTCCGATATACCAACATCCTACTCCTGCATTTGCAATTTAATATTTACGTTTATGCTATTTTTTAACAGCTAGTAATATCACTTTTAAATATATTTTGCATTTTAAAAATATTATCAATTTGAATTTTATCCAAAATATTTCTGCATCAAGCTATCAAATAACATTTGTGTTTCATACAAAGATTTTTGAACGACAACTTTTGATTTGTCGACTTTGTGAACGAAATCAGCAAACTGCTCCTGTAATTTCTTCGGTGGTACTACAAACTCTTTTTCTTCGAGCTTTGACTTTGATAAAATCCCCTTTAAAGCCATATTAATATCTTCTACTAAATAGTCTTTAGATATCTGTAATAAAACATACAAAAAATGAATATTATACTTTTGAGGAATAATTGCATTTATTTGCTGATTAAAAGCTACCCTTCTATCTGTAATACAAACTCTTCCAATACTTGCAATACTCCCAGCAATGCAAGCCATCAATATTGAATCCTTGTCAACTGTTCTTCCTATTTTTACGCCTTTTTCAGAAAGACCTTCTGTAGCTTTTGTCGGATATAGCAATCCAGACACAATATTATCTGTCTTAATCCACTCAACAAATTCACCATAATACTCATCAACTGCTCTAGACGGAGTATTTCCTGTGATAATTTTACAAGTATCTTTTAATATCATTTTTTCAAATCCGAATGGATTACTTCTTGGCTCCCCAAACATCTCGACAAATCGGGCTTTAACAAGATTATCTAACATACTAATCTCATCCATATGTTTATTAACTATTATTTTCACTTTTCCCAATATTTCAACTATAACTTTTTGCTTATGAATTGATGGCAATTCAATCATTGCATTTGTCAAATTTTCAAGCTTAATATATTTTATCACCCCACCAATAGCTTGTTTTCTTAATTCTTCAATATAACTTTCCATAAAGTAATATAGATAGGGCATATATAATTTACCACTACCATTATCCTCAATAATATATGTACGTTGATAAGCATCAAATTTACCTTTATAATACTTAACATTCAAGTCACCATTTCCTGCAACCAATACACATTCACAATCATAGGAGTATGTTGATATTTTCAATGGCTCCTTTGAACATGTAAAAAATGGATATTTACCATCTTCTGATGAAGCATTTGCATCTAGCTTACCTGTCTTTATATTGGTCAAATCACCTATTTTCACTCTCATCTTTGCATCCCCACAAATCCGAATTTATTATTATACAATATTAATTCACTAATCATTTTCAACACCTTATTCCTCTTTACCATTTAATCTTTCAGCAATCGTTCCAATTCATCCATCTCTTTGTTAATACTAATTTCAAGTTCTCTTATATTAGCCATTATCTCAGAAGTTGGTGGGTATTGAACCGCTACATACTCAATTTCTTTGTATTTATTAATACTAAGGTCATAATCATTATCAACAATATCCTGTTTAGGAACCATAAATGATTTATCTGTTCTCTTTCTATCTTTTTCTTTGTCTAGATTCTTAAATCGTTCTATAATATCAGGAATATCATTTTCTGCAACTGGTGTTCGCTTATCGTCCAAGCTAAAACCATCTGCTGTCATATCGTAAAACCATACATTATCAGTACCGCCGTGTTCTGTCTTCGTAAATATTAGAATAGCCGTTGACACTCCTGCATATGGTTTAAATACTCCAGATGGCATAGAAATTACTGCCTCCAGCCTATGATTTTCAATAATTTCTTTTCTTATATCTTTATGAGCCTTTGACGAACCAAATAGAACTCCATCAGGAACAATACATGCACATCTTCCATATGGTTTTAAAATTCTAAGGAATAATGTAAGAAATAACAACTCTGTTTTCTTTGTTTTACAAACTTTAAGCAAATCTCCTGATACAGACTCCGCATCAAGACTACCTTTGAAAGGCGGATTTGCAAGCACCAATGAATATTTACTTTTGTCTGTATTCTGATCAGATAAACTATCCCTATATTCAATAAATGGATTATCAATACCGTGTGTCATCATATTCATTGCTCCAATACGAAGCATTGTTCTATCCATATCATATCCATAAAACATATGGTTCATATAGTGATCTTTTTTCTGCTTATCAAAGAAGATTTCCTCTTTTCTGTTTTCTTTCAAATATTCTCCTGCCGCAACTAAGAAGCCTGATGTTCCACAAGCTGGATCACATATCATTTCATCGCTTGATGGATCCATCATTTCTACTATCATTCTAATAATATGTCTAGGAGTTCTAAATTGTCCATTACGTCCAGACTGTGCAATCTTGGACAAGAGATACTCATACACATCACCACGCACATCAGCAGTCTGTATTTCATTCATAATTGCATAAATTTCATCTAAAGAATCAACAACCTTTGATAAAATAAGTGGCGTTGGTAATTTAAAAATAGCATCATCCATATATTTTGAATAAGCACTATTCTTATCACTGTGCAATGTTTTGATAAATGGAAATACCCATTCCTGCATTACTGAATACATTCTATCTGCTGGGAAATCACGAAAACAAGACCATTTAAGCTGCGAACCATCTATTGTTCTTTCTCCAATTCTTACTTCGTCCGAAAAAATGCTTTTATATGGAAGTCCAAGAATCGCGCTCTCTTTTGCCCTTATATTATCTGAATCATCTAAATCGTGAATAAACATCAGATATGTAATCTGTTCTATAACTTCTAATGGATTGACCAATCCACCTGCTGCAAAAATATCCCATAAACCATCAATTTTATTTTTTAATTCACCTGTAATCATTTAATCCTCCATATTCCATATATACTTTGTATATCTACCGCCACCAATTTTATTTATTTCGCCGCTCTTTAACAAATCTGCCAACGTTCTCTGAATTGTTGTATCACTTATATCCGGATTCATTTTCATCAATTCAGATTTTGTAATTGGACCTATATGCGTTTTAATTATTTCACAGATACGGTCAGCTTTCGATAATCTCGAATCCGTTAACAACTTTACTCTTGATTCAAATTCCTTATAAGCTTTTACAATTACACCTAACATATAATTTACAAAAGGTTTGTAATCATTTTCATTTTGGTGCCAATTCACTGAACTATCTTGAAGTGCTTCATAGTATGTTTCTTTTGAGTCTTCAATTATTTTTTCAATACTTATATATTTACCGACTATAAAGCCTGCCTGATATAGCAACAGCAACGTAAGTAATCTGCTCATTCTTCCATTACCATCGTTAAACGGATGTATACACAAAAAATCCAAGATAAACATTCCAACAAGTATCAGTGGATCAACATTACCTTTTGCTTCACGAAAAGCTTCAAATAGTTCATCTATTGAACTCGGTGTTTCCCATGCAGCCACTGGTTTAAATCTAATTTTCTCATTACCATCAGAATCCATTTCACGAATAATATTATCAGATGTTTTATACATTCCACCCTCTATATTTCCAAGGAATTTATACAAATCCCTATGTAATTGTAAAAGGTAATTGGCATTAATCGGAATATAATCATAATTTTCGTGAATTGTATTTAAAACATCCCTGTATCCTGCAATTTCAGATTCATCGCGGTTTCGTGGTGTTGTCTTTGACTGCACCAGATTTTTCAATCTATCATCTGCTGTTGAAATGCCCTCAATTCTATTTGAAGCTTCCGTACTTTGAATTTTGGCAATCTCCACCAACTCACTAAGTTCATCCTTGTGAGCTTCTATAAATAGCCTTTGTTCTCCCTTATATTCATTAATAAGAGTTAATTTTCTTACTATTTCCGGTGTTAATAACTTATCCCATTTCTTCGTATAATTATAATCTCTCATTCAATCACCTCATCAGTACTTTTATGATAATTTATATTTTTATCATTTTACTGTATTTTAATTTAGTCGTCAATATTCAATTTAGTCATTTATCAGTTGTTTGACTAAATTAAAATGCTGTATGATGTAATTAAATATACTACTTTCCCTGCATATCCTTCAACATCTTTACAATCCTGTCCCTGTTTTTCGCTGTTTTCATAAAAGTAGTTTTCATAACTTTTAACAACTACAGTTCTACACTCAACACTTCTCTATATGGATTGACCATAGACAATCCTATTTTAGTAATCCGACCATCTATAGGCATAAATAAATCCTGTAATACGGCAAATGCCTGTCTCATCTGCTCCTTATCTAGACATTTGCCAAGTGTAATATGCGGCATCCACGAATATGGTTGATAAAATTTGCTTATATTAGTTTCTGGAATTGTTGCAAATTCATTATATATTGATATTGAAAGATTCATCATATACTCGTTAAGTACAGGTGCGGCATATATCACGCGAGGAAAAAGCTGTCCGACCGATACTATATTTATCGTATTATTTGCAACGCTTTTTTCTTCTAAAGGCTGTAACTTTCCCCTGCATACCTTTTCAAATGCTGGAATTAACACATCAACATTCCTTGCCTCAATTGCGCTGATTGTAAGATGAGGCATAACATTATTCCTTATCATAAAATCATTGCCTGTTTTATCGGCAATTCTTTGTTGCAGATGTTTCAATATTTTATTAGTATTTTCATCAAAATACGCTGATATTAAATACATACCTAACACTCCCTGAATATATAACCTGTGCCAACAGCATACTATTTTCCAACAGTTGAATTGTATATGTTTCCTCTTATTTAACTCACACTTTTTATCATACCCTGACAGGTCCCCTCACAAAATCCCCCAGTTCTTTAACTCCATATTTTCCAGCAACAATCATATTATAAATATTAGCCGCGTGTATATCATCAAGCAGCATTTCCTTATAGTCAGCGGTCTTTGTTATAAGTGGGACTTCCACAGTTTTTCTTATATATGAAAGATACTCCTGCCCCTTTTTATCAAATCCAAGCACTCTTATATATGGTTCATTCGCATATTTTTCCATGTGTTTTTTATCAAGCCCTAGCGTTATCCTTACAAGTGCTCTTTTTATTCTGGAAAGCGGCACTTCTTTTGTCTTTATATGTTCGCACAGGCTTCCAAACGAAAACGCCCCATTATCTTCACTTTCTGACCTCTGTTGTACTGTTCTTGTTATCATATCCATAGCGGACTTATATAATCTGCCAGCAATCTCCTTGTTTACATCTGGATACTGCATAACATTTTCTATAAATACATTTTTATCATAACTACTCGCAAAAAGTATATCTAAAAGTCTGGTAAATAACGCTTCTGTTATGTCATCAGGATATATATAATTCGTATTTGAGGATAATATTAACCCCGCTTTTACAGGTATATATTCCGATATATTAATAATATTAATATTATTATTTTTTTCATTATTTATATCATTATCATCTTTCGTTATAGTATCTATAGTGTCACCAGCTACGCAATCACTATCTATACATTTTTTCATTCCATTTTTAAGATTTTCTCTCAATGCCGTCGCACTTGCATACTCACTTCTTATATCTGTATCATTATAACTATCTCCCTGTCTTTGTACGGTATAAGGCTTAATAGCATAATTATTTTTTATAACAGCTTTCAGATATTCAACCGCAAGTATATTATTAGAACTTGTAAGCATTGCCGCAGTATCTTTATCCGTCAGCTTCTCCACAACCTTCTGTCTTGCAGCGGCGTAGGATATTCCATTGGCAGTGTATTTAGATATTTCCTTATATAGCGTATCTTCATTATCGCACAAAACGTGTGCAAGCTTAGAAAGCCTTTCTATATCCCCGCTCTCACTCCCAAAAGCAATACTGTCAGCTTTTATATAATCAAGAACCTTTAAAGCACCAGCGGCAAAGCTCTCAGCACTAGACACAGCATAATTAACAGGCAGTTCAACGACAAGATTAACTCCGCTGTTAAGTGCCATAGAAGCACGCGTATATTTATCAAGAACAGCCGGTTCTCCACGCTGTACAAAATCCCCGCTCATAACAGCAACGCTTATATCCGCCCCTGTAAGCTCCATTGCTTTATTAAGATGATATAAATGTCCATTATGAAATGGGTTGTATTCTGTTACAAGTCCTACTGCTTTCATATATAAATCCCCTTGTATTTTAATTCTATGAATAAATTCCATAAATATTATGTGCTCTGCGTTGCTTTTCCACGCATCCGAAGTTTCGAAGAAACTTCTAAGTGACTACG